>CAJHYO010000087.1_pt1 | contig 24340 bp, 25 predicted proteins | sample 9198741 | NCBI WGS metagenome assembly CAJHYO01 (sample SAMEA7708364, study PRJEB35096) | sediment metagenome | biome: marine neritic benthic zone biome [ENVO:01000025]; feature: sediment [ENVO:00002007]; material: shallow marine sediment [ENVO:03000034] sea grass bed [ENVO_01000059] ... | reverse complement strand
TGAAGCCTCTGCATATGCTCCGAACTCCCTTTCAAGCTGTTTTGCAGACCATGGAGTTCCCACACCGCCAACCGTATGAGACTGGTGCCAGCCTACAATTCGAAGGGGATGAATGTCATCACGAATTTTGGTTTCGATACTTTGTGAAGATCTCACCGCTGTGTGACAACTGGGAACTAGTTCACCATCAATAAGCACTGAACAGGCATAGCAACCTCCAGTTTCACACGGGGCAAAGAGATGTTCTGAATCCGGGAAACGAGTGAACACTATACCTAGTGTTTCCAATGCCTGCTTAATCGTTGTATTGTCAGGCACTTCAACAGGACTACCATCCACAGTGATAGTGACATAGTTGCGGGTTTCTCTATGTTTCTCAAGGATTGCTTCATGAGGACAGGCTAGATAACAAGCCTTACAGCCAATGCAGGACTGAGGACTCGGACAGCCTACGTTCGAAATGCAAAATCGGCAGTTAGCGCAGAGCTCGCTGTTTCGTAGATAGGTATGTCCTGTCACGTTTAATGTAGAGTACACTGCAGCAGATATACCTTATACTGGGTAATTTATCGGGTGAATATTCCCATTCTACTTTTATCCTAAGTTTCCCATTGGCCTGTATATATTATGAATGAGTGTGCATTGCTGTGAGAATCAAATCAGCTCTGGTCATGTTCCTCCTTTCTATGTCGTTTTCCTTCGCAATGGCTTCTGAGGCATCTCCAGTTACTACGATAGACATTCTTCCTGTTACGGTCATTGATTTGAATAGCGATATGCCAACTTACTATGCTGTGGATATTCCTTGGTTTGAACAAGAAACATCGGGTAGTTGTGGTGCGGCATCTCTCAGGACTGCTTTTGGACAATTGGGCTATCATCTGATTGAAAGTGAGATTCGAACAGCGGCGCAGACTACAAGTACAACTACACTCTCTGGTGACATGATAAGGGCTGCCCATTTCAGCAATGGAAGTGAGGAGGGCAGTGGAAGTCCAATACAAGGATACACGGGAAAGCCGTTCGGCACTGACTCCTATGAAACTGCATTTTATGTCGGCACTTCAAGTAGTAGAGATTTGGTGAACGAATTCCTCAAACAGCGTCTACTGGAGGGGAAACCTGTAATCCTCTTGATGTCATATCGTTCGGGAAGTAGTTCGGGACACTACCGCGTTCTGAGAGGCTATGATGACCGCAAGGGGACTTTCATATTCACAGACTCATTAGGATCCGACCATGTTTCAGGGTCTGAGTGGACTGTATACTCAGACTCGTTGTATGCGAATTATTGGGACTACTCAGGTTATTGGGCCCAGATCATCAGCCCTTGGACCGTTTCGCTGATTCCTGCTGAGAGTCCAACTCCTGGAGGAGAGTTTCAACTGGATGCACTCATTGACTCAGGAGTTTCAAATAGTGACAGGTATGCTCCGTGGAGTCTTCAGAATGCTTCGATTCGCATTGAGCTTCCAGAAGGCTACTCCTTATCAAGTGGCACCGAAAATACCGTATTTGGGTTCGATTCATTTGGCCAAGCTGTTATGTCATGGCAGATTGAGGTACCCTTGACAATTGAGAACACCGATATAATCACAGCGGGGGTCACTGGATGGATTAATGGCTCCGGGAATCATCCATGGCAGGTCAAACCTTACGACTATTGTGATGCTGTCTATCATGAAACAAGTATGAACCTGACTGATTGGAGTCCACCGGAGATGACTGAATTTGCTGTGTCATCAGATACTGAAGGCGTATTGACAGTGAATGCCTCGTTGACTGATGATGTGTCTGTCCAGAGTGCCAGACTTCACTGGCGGATGTCAGCCACAAATTGGACAATTGCTAACATGCAGTTCGTTGAAGGGTTGACATGGCAAGCTAGTGGATTAATCCCTGTTGATTCCAAAGGAGATGAGGTACTTCAGTTCCAGGTCCATGCTGACGATGATTCGGGGAATTCACTCCATAGCTCGATCTATGAGTGTGATTATGATTTTACTACTTATACAACCACAACTGAATCTACTACTGAAACAGTGACCACTACGACGGAGCCCACATCAGGACCACCGCCAGAGCCAATCCCTCTGGAAGTGGTGGTTCTTGTGATACTAGGAGCTGTATCTGTAATCATTATAGTCATGATAGTTCAGAAGCGCCAATGAGTCGATCATGACAGCTCATCCAGCTCTGAGACCATCTCATCATGGTCGTAGGTCCATCCGCAGATATTTGGATCGAAGAGGTGCGCATAGTCGAAGGGGACATATCGTGTGCTAGTAACCAAGTGTATCGACTTGAAGTAGTCAAAGAAATAGAGTTTCTCAACATCTGCTTCAGACAATGGATCAAAGAGGTTCTGCAAAGACTCTCCGTTCACAAGAGCAACCATCATTGCATTGTGTCCACTAAGGGGGAACAGACTGTAATATATTGAGTTGGCCAGCATTATCTCAGCCATTCGAATCAAATCGCCCTTGCTCTTGAAATTGAAGACAGTATACATCCACATATTGCGTCCAATTTCAAGTGGAAAATAGACGATACGCATTTGGTTCAGCAGACCTAGCTTCTTCAAGTTACGAATGATCGCTTGGACTTTCTTAACCCCAACTCCATCAGTCTTCTTCCTGTATCGTCTAGCATAGTCCCACACTGAATCTTTGAGCTTTGATTTCACTGCGGACCACACCTCTGCAGATGATCTGTGTTCGTATTCGTATGCAGTGAGAACTGGGATTATCAATGGGTTTCGTCGAACGGCAGGACTGATTTCAGTCGTCATATCCGACTGTAAAAATGAGAAGAGACCTTCAACCTGATTTCTAATTTCAATTGGGTTATACCTATCTGGGTGAAAGACTCCATTGAGATCAATTACCTCATGTAGAGGTGCAATCATTTTGTAGGAAGGTCCAGTAGTATACGCACTAAGATTCGTGCACAGACCCTTCTCCTTCACATCGTTCACAAGACCCAGGAAGTCCTCATAATGGTCCTGTGGTACAACATATTCCACAATCAATACTGGCTTGTTTGACTGTGGATCATAGAGCCAGCCAACGTAATCTCGGAAGGGGAAAAGCCCCACCACACCTTCCGATGGTTCCTCGTAAAACACATTCACCATCTTCAGACCCAGCTTGTTCTTGAAGAAGCCTGGGAAGTAGCTGAGCTTTTCCTCAACATAATGCTTACCGTATCTGTAGGGTCCACGAAGATACGAGAACCAGTTGCGTATAGTCTTTGGAGTTACCGTACGTCCACGGTCGAAACGAATCGACTTAGCGAGTTCAATTGAGCTCTTGTAGATGTCTAGCTTTGAGAGTTCATAGATGAAGTTCAGAAGCTTGGGATTGAACTCAGTCAGCATTATTCTCCCATCTGGATAAATTTGATGGGAAAAATTACTGCTTCCCTATTTAAAGAACCTGTTTTCTGAGCAATGTGGGTAGTTTTTCTTCAAAAGATACCCTCACTACCTATATACATGCCAAAAGTTTCCCGGTTTGAGTACTTTTGATTGCGTTTTTTGCCAGTCTTATATTTATTCTATGAGAACTAGTCGTCAGGAATCCGGATATCCCCGGAGGTATAAGTAGGTTGAAGCGATTCTTGTTACAGACTGGTATCACGCTGATATTGGTTGGAGCAATTCTATTCGCTGTCAGCCCTCCAGTCATTAACATGGCTGTGGTGGAAACTGAAACAGAAACATGGTATGATGGAACTGTGAACCTTCTACCTGAAGGTGAAACATCATTCCAGAAGTGGGTAAGAGCAGACGAGAAAATTGTCATCTCTGCCACCGTAACCGAACCTTCTGATCCGGGTACGGCTCTGGTTCAGGTAATTCTAGTTGACAGCGACGATGCCGACTTGATTAATCAAACGGCTGAAATCCACGACACAGACATTTTGGTCAGGACAGAACAGACATTCACGTTTATTGTGAGTAACGGTTTTGATCTATCAAATTCCAAAGTGGTTGATCTCTCCATCTCAATTGAGAGAGAAGTCGTAGTAATGCAAGAAGTGCCAAACAGTGTTCCAACAGCTGGATTTGGCATATTCGTTCTCGGAGCTGTCTTCTTCCTAGTAGGTAGCTTCGTGAAGGGAGGCGATGACGAATGAAGAGAAGACATGTCATGATGACCGCCTTTGTTCTTGGAGCAATGTTACTATTCTTTCCTGGGCAACCAGTAAATGCTCAAGCGATGATTGATGGTGGAGTTTTGAGTATCCCCATGTCTGAGGATGCACATCACCTCAATCCACTGACATGGAGTACGATTTACGAGGGAAATGTCATCGGCCACATCTATGAACCCCTTGTTCGATATGATGTCGATTACAATCCTGTACCTTGTCTGGCCTCGAGCTGGTCGTTCAATGATTCATATACGGAATATACGTTTATCATTAGCGATAATGTGACATGGCACGACGGAGAACTCTTTGACGCTTACGACGTGAATTACACTCTGAACCTCGTTCTTGGAGACCCCGGTATTCCTCGACGAAGCTGGGTCTTTCCTGAGATTGATACTATAGAAGCAATCAGTAGTACTGAGATAAGGGTGACCTTGTTTAATCCAGTTGCTCCCGAGTGGATGCTCTGGGACTTCGCGACAGCGTATATATTGCCCCAGCACATCTGGGAGAATGTCGCAGACATCTATACGTTCTCAAATCTCCAACCCATAGGAACAGGAATGTTCAAGTTCAATGAATGGAAACGTGGTCAATACTTCCTTCTAGACGCATATGAAGACTATTGGATCGAAGGTAAGCCCTACATTGATACAAAAGAGATTCCAATAATTCGCGAGCCTGAGTCAACTTTCTACGCACTGAAATCTGGTGAGGTTCATGCTATGGGCACTCCTCCGCCAGGATTGATTGCCGACGCAGAGGCAGATCCTAATCTAGAAGTCCATACATTTTCAGGCGACGACTTTGGATATATAGCCCAGAATCAACGAAGATATCCAAACGACGTCAAGGAGTTCAGGCAGGCCGTAGCCTATGCAATTAACAAGACCGAGATTATTGAGGTTGCTCGATACGGAATTGGTCTTGAAGGTCCCAACTCATGCAACACACCATATGGTCCATTCTTTGAAGAAGATATCATGTGGTACGAAACTGACTTTGCCATGGCAAATCAGATTCTCGATGATCTAGGGTGGGACGACTCTGGTGATGGAGTCAGAGAAACCACTAATGGCACACGACTCAGTTTCGCGCTGAAGTGTATCTACAATCCACAGGTGTTAGCTCAAGCCAGACTGATCCAAGAGTACATGGAACTAATAGGAGTGGAAATCACCATTGTCCCCACGGACTGGGGTGTCCTATGGGGCGAGATGACCAGCACCTATGACTATGATTGGGTCTATGCAGGCTGGTATAACTTTGCTCAGCACATTGATCCCAATTGGGCGTACTGGCTCTTCAGCATTGACAGCTATTGGGGCGGCACAGTAAACGTACCTGGATGGCAAAATGACACCTTGGACACACTGTGTGATGACATCATCGGTTCCATTGACATCAATGAACAGACTGTATGGCTAAAGGAAGTTCAGCAGATAGTCGCCGAGGAAGTACCATACCACTGCATCCTGTTCTTCTCACCAATGAGCATCTACAGGACAGACCTGTTTGATGGTTGGCAGATGTCACAGGGCTTTGGAGTCGATAATTGGCAAACCTGGTTGAACGTCCATCTCATTGCACCTCAATTCACTCCAGAACCACCAGGAACCTATGTCTATATGTCATGGTCAATGGCAGGTGTTGGAGTACTGGTCATTGTAGTTGCAGCCTTGGGACTACGAAAGAAGTAGAATATCCTCCTTTCCCCGCGTCCCCCTCTTTTTGAGGGGGATGCTTCTTTTGGGGACATATAGAATAAGAAATGCATAACATAGGTGAAACCATCTTGGGACTTGCGAAATACATTGGAAAGAAGCTCCTGTTTGCAGGCTTGGCATACTTTGTGGCAGTCACATTGGTATTTGTCTTATACCACATCATTCCTGGAAATCCGACTGACATATTTGCGAACGACCCTCGTGTGCCGCTAGATGTCAGAGAGGGTCTCATAACGCGGTGGGGTTTGAACAAACCACTATATGAGCAGTACTTCATCTATCTAGCTAATCTTTTCCAAGGCGACTTTGGATACTCTTTCATTCACCAGCAACCAGTTGCTAATCTTATATTTGAAGCTCTGCCATGGACTCTCCTTCTCCTAGGTCTCTCAACAATCATTTCTACATCTGTTGGAATTGTAGTCGGTGCATATGTGGCATGGAGAAGAGCCACCAAACTAGATACTGTATTTGTATCTACATCATTGTTCATCAATGCTATCCCTATCTTCTTTCTTGGGATGCTGTTCTTAGCTCTGTTCGGGTATCATACGAGGGCAATGGGAATACCATTCTGGTTCCCAACTCATGGGGCTCAAACTCCCGGTATTGAGCAATTTGGCGATCCTATCTTTGTCGCCATCGACATTCTCTGGCATATGGCCCTACCTTTGTCAGTCATGGTTTTGAACGGAATTCTCAGTTGGGGTTGGTTCATGCGTGGAAACACGATTGGTGTTCTTACTGAGGACTACATTCAGACAGCTGTCGCCAAGGGTCTAAGCGAGAAAGAGGTGCTCTATCGGCATGCAGTTCGAAATGCTACTATTCCAGTAGTTACAAACATAGGCATGTCATTTGGAGGAATTGTCGGAGGCGCGGTACTGATTGAGACGGTGTTCTCATATCCCGGGACTGGATTATTACTATACAATGCGCTAATTGGGCATGATTATCCTCTCATTCAGGCTGGGTTTTTGATAATCGCAGGTCTCACACTTCTCGGACTGGTTGTGGCTGAGATACTTTATGGATTCTTAGATCCGCGAATAAGGGACTAGGAGGGATAAACAGTTGTCAATTAAGTCAATCCTGCTCTCTGATGAAGCGCGAACTGTGTTCTTGATTGCTTTAGGAGCTATTGCCGCAATAGCATTTCTCTTGGGATTGTTTACAGTCATTCTTATTGAGATTATCATTGCACTTGTTTGCATATCTATCTGGCTCATTCATTCATATCTTATCGATCCTGAAGGTAGACGAAGGGCGGCGGGTGTTTGGGCAGTCTATAGGAGGAATAGATTTGGAATTCTTGGACTTCTTTTCCTTGCGTCCATTTTTGCCTTGGCTGTTCTTGCGCCTATCCTCACTCCATACGGTCCCTTTGAGAGAACTGACGACCGGTCTTTGCCGCCCAGTCCTACTCATCCTCTTGGTACCAATAGATTCGGCGAAGACATCCTTACAATCCTGTACCATGCGATTCAGGTATCACTTGCTGTAGGATTCTTAGCTGGGATCATAGTGATTCTGTTAGGTACAGTCATTGGGATGGTTGCAGGGTATATTGGAGGTAAGCTGGATATTGTAACAACCAGAGTCACAGACATTGTTCTTGTGCTACCAGCATTGCCACTAATGCTGATTTTGTCTTCGCTGCCGGGAATGGTCCGACACTGGACCATCATAGCAGCAGTCTACATCATTGTGTTTTGGCCCGTATCGGCACGAATCATGCGGGGGCTAACTCTGTCTCTGAAAGAGCGTGAGTTCGTCATGAGTGCGAAGGCTGCAGGAGCAGGTAGTCGTTACATCATCTTCCGTCATATCCTGCCAAACATGTTTCCACTCATGCTTACAATGATGATAACAGCAACGCGGCAGGCAATTCTGTATGAGGCGTTCTTGGCATATCTTGGTCTAGGAGATCCACTGAATCGAAGTCTGGGACTAATGCTCCGAGAAGCCCAAGATGAGGCCGCTCTGGCTATTGGGGCGTGGTGGCTCATTCTCCCTCCAGGACTCCTAATTGCAATAATCACACTCGGATTTGCGCTCATCGGTGTTGCACTTGATGAGATTGTCAATCCAAGGCTTAGGGGGAGGAGGTGAGTAAGACATGACGTTACTTGAAATCAAGAATTTGAAGGCTTACTACCAGACTCCAACTACCACGGTACGAGCTGTCGATGATGTCAGCTTACAATTAGATAGAGGCGAAACCTTGGGCATAGCTGGAGAGAGTGGGTGTGGAAAAACTACTGCTGCGCTGTCTATCATGAGAATGCTATCACATCCAGGGGAAATCATCGATGGAGAAATTTGCTTGGATTCTGAGAATCTAGTTAGTTTGCCGAAAAACGAGATGGAGAAGGTCAGAGGCGCTCGAATCTCCATGGTATTTCAGGGGGCCATGAACGCACTCAACCCAGTCCAGAGAATCGGTGATCAGATAATCGAAGTAATCGAGAAGCATGAGCCAAAAACATCCAAGAAGGATGCATTGGAACGGGCTAAGGCCGCCCTCGAGCTTGTTGGCATTGATGCGTCAAGGATTGACAATTATCCACACCAGCTCAGCGGAGGAATGAAGCAGCGAGCTCTGATTGCTGTTGCACTGATCTTGAATCCAGACCTGGTTATCGCAGATGAGCCAGTAACAGCTCTTGATGTGATAGTACAGGCACAGGTCCTCAAGGCCATCAAGTATCTTCAACGCGACCTAGGGCTCTCCCTGATTATGATCACACATGATCTCTCTGTCATAGCTGAAATTTGTGATAAACTGGCTATCATGTATGCTGGAAAAATAGTCGAATTTGGGAGTCTGAAGTCGGTCTTCAAGAACCGGTACCATCCTTATACACGGGCTCTGATAGATGCATTCCCAAGCATTGCTGGTCCAAAGAAAGAATTAATGATTCTTGAAGGGCAACCAGCAGACCTTGCAAATCTGCCTAGTGGATGCAGATTCCATCCACGATGTTCCTACCGCATGGGTGTCTGTTCGCAAACAGACCCTCCACTTTTGGAAACAAAGGATGGGGGATATGTTGCATGCCACTTATACACGGAAGGAGGTGAGTCTCTATGACGCAGGATGTCGTTATAGAGGGCGAAGGCTTACGGAAGCTATTCCGTGCAAGAGCTGGAGGCATAGCATCTCGATTCGCGGATGCTGATGTTTTTTGTCACGCTGTTGATGGAGTCACCTTCCAAATTAGGAAAGGAGAAACCTTCGGTTTGGTGGGAGAGAGTGGGTGTGGTAAGACGACCACCGGACTTCTTCTAATCAAGCTAATTGAACTGACAGATGGAAAAGTGAAGTTCGATGGAGTTGACATTAATTCTCTCAACGAGGACGAGTTGAAGGCTCTACGCAGTAAAATGCAGATCATCTTCCAGAACCCATATGACTCTCTGAACTCAAGGATGACAATCTTGGATATAGTTGCAGAGCCCCTTCGGCTTCTCAAGATTTATGATACAGAGTATGAGGTCGTAGGTAGAGTCAAAGAAGTAATGGAGGAGATGGGGCTTTCTCCTCCAGAAGAATTTTTGCATAGGTTTCCCCATGAGCTTTCTGGCGGTCAGCGTCAGAGAGTCGGCGTGGCTAGGGCATTTGGTCCACATCCAAAGTTTGTCGTAGCAGATGAACCTGTATCCATGCTTGATGTTTCAATACGAACTGGCGTGCTGAAGGTCATGAAGGAACTTATCGAGAAACATGAAACAGCCTTTCTCTTCATTACTCACGACCTTGCCCTAGCCCGTTACATGTGTGAACGCATTGCTGTGATGTATCTGGGCAGAATTATGGAAATAGGACCAACTGAGGATGTCATCCACAGGAGTCTGCATCCTTATACTAAAGCGCTCATTGCTGCAGTGCCAGTTCCGGATCCCGATGCACAACGGACAGAGGATATTCCTATCAAAGGAGAAGTGACTAGCGGTATAGATTTACCTGAAGGATGTAGGTTCAATCCCAGATGTCCCTATGCGAAAGGGGTCTGTTTCGAAGAAGAACCTGAGCTTGTGGAAACTGGTAACAATCATTCTGTTGCATGCCACAGGTATCAAGACTTGACGGAGTAACAATGAGAGGGATGCTGATTGAAGACTGAGGGCAATCAGAAGATGGCTCAATCCGACATGGAATGGGATCTAAGCCCAATGGTTAATGGAGCCAAAGCATCAGAAGTCAGAAAGCTATTGGCTAGTATAGCTAAACAGACTGAGAAGTTTGTGGAGGACTTCAGTAGGAAGATTGACTCCATGACTGCAGCCGACATCAAGGAAATGCTAGGCGAACTCGAAACTCTGCGTATGAAGACATGGTCCATCACCGGATATTGCCAACTACGCTTTTGGGCAGACTCTACAAACAAGGAAGCTGCTCAACTCATGGATTGGTCACAGAGAACCCAAAGCCAGCTTGGGCAGAAGCTCACTATTCTTGATATTGAGTTGGGACGATTAGTAGAAAAGAATCCAGAGATTCTCAACAATAGGGAGATTGAGAATTACCGTCACTATCTTGAACAGCTACTTTCGAGAACACCATACAGACTCTCAACAAAAGAGGAACAACTCGTTATTGAGAAGGACATTAACGGAATTGTCTTGATGTCGCAGCTTCGTGGAGCATGGCTCTCAGAAAAAGTGTTTGAGCTGGAAATAGACGGGAAATCAGAGCAAGCAATGTTTTCTAAGCTACTCTCTCTAAGAGGAAGTCCAAATCGTGAACTCCGAAAGAAAGCTAGTTATATCCTTCATAAGAGTCTAGCCGAGGACAAACTCCTCTACTCGTATGCATTCCGCGCAGTGACTTCGAATCACGTAGACATGTGTAAACTCAGAGGTATGGCCTCTCCGATGACCCAGAGTCTTCTAGATGAGGATGTCGATGAGGAAACTGTTCAAACACTACTATCAACCATCGAGGCTACTTCAGATAGATTCCGTGATTTCCTGCAAATGAAAGCTGAGATATTGGGAGTGGAAAAGCTCGCAGGATACGATGTATATGCACCCATAGCAAAGAATCCAGTGTGGAGGTTCAGTTGGGCTGATGCTCGAAGACTGGTTATCGCTTCGTACAGAGCATTTGATGCAGACATGGGCCAAATCGTTGAGGATATGTTTGCAAACAATCGAATCGATGCAGTGAATAGGGTGGGAAAGAACAACTGGACATATTGCTGGGGATGGCCAAGTGGGAAAAGCTCGTTTGTTATCATGAGTTTCAATGGTAGTCTTGGGGACGTCTATTCCTTGGCTCACGAGAATGGACACGCCGTTCAATCTGCAGTGACTTATCGAGACCAAACACCTCTCAATTACAGGGCATCATCATGCATTGGTGAGATGGGGAGCATCTTTGGTGAGCTCTTACTCACTGACACGCTTCTTGGCATCTCAGAAACTGACAATCACAGACGTGAGCTTCTTGCCCATGTTCTCGACAGCTATTTCTTCCATGTATATCATATAGGAGCTAGAGCTTTCTTTGAACAGAGTGTCTACGACGCCGTCGCCGAGGGCAGACTCATTGATGCTGATACTACCAACGCTCTCTGGAATGCAGCTAAACAGAGAATATACGGTGACTGTGTTGAATGGAGCGAGTTAATGGAGTATGAGTGGGCTCGAACTGCTCACAACTTCGTTCCAACCTATCGATTTTACAACTATCCTTATTCATTTGGCCAGATGTTGGTATTCACTCTCTATGACGAATATAAGAAGGAAAAGGCTGAATTCGTTCCACGATTCAAACACTTGCTAGGTCTAGGCTCAAGCATGTCTCCTCGGGATCAATTACTAGGATTAGGTTATGACATCTCAAAACCTAGCTTCTGGGAGCTTGGGGGACGACAGGCAGACAGGTTCCTTGAAGAGTTTCGGAAACTTGTCTAGCGTTGATAAGAGCTGGAGAAGCAATGGTGGGCCCGGGGTGATTTGAACACCCGACATCCGCCTTATCAGAGCGGCGCAATAATTGCCCGAAACTTCTCAGCTTCTCCAGGCTATGCCACGGGCCCATGAGTAAGAGTTGCTAGAGTGGTCTGGATAAAAACGTTATGACTGTGTGCCATCTGAAGAGAGATATCGAAACAGGGTTTTAATCAATACCATAAGATTATATTAACAATAGTTAATATTCTGAGGTGAATGGGACGTTAGTATTATGAGTGTGTCCAATAGAGAAAGAAGTATCAGTGCCAACGATATATTGAGGTTCATCCTTGAGCTTTGGGCTCTCGTTGCTTATGGCTACTGGGGGTTGAACCAAGATTTTGGACTGTTCAATTATGCTCTCATGTTAATTCTTCCAATAGCAGTTGCAGCAGTATGGGGGATCTTCGCGGTTCCAAACGACCCAAGTAGATCTGGAGGCGCCCCAGTTCCTGTTTCAGGAGCTGTTCGTCTTTTGCTCGAATTCCTGATTCTTGGTGTTGCTGGTTTACTGATGTACCTAGTAGGATTGCTGCCTATCAGTTTGATATTCGTGGTTCTAGTCATCATCCATTACGTATTAGCCCGTGAACGAATTAGGTGGCTTCTAAGTACCAAAGAAACGTAATTGACCCGGTTTCAAACTGGACCAAAGGCTTCAGGGACAACCTCTCCGATTCTATGAAGCGATTCCATGACCTCCTCGATAGTTAACTCAAATATGAGAGGGCCCTTGAAGCTGTCTTTCTTCATTTCTAGGAGAAAGTCCCTGACAGGTAGTTCTCCCGTCCCAATGATAAGATGGTCATCATACTTCCCTGGTGTTCCTGTATCTCTGCCATCATTGAGATGAACTTCGACAATCCTATCACGATTCTTCCGATAGAACTCAAGAACAGACTCGTCACCAGACTGTTTTGTGAGAGCATGTCCGGTGTCGAAACAGATACCTGTGTCGTACTCGTCCACTATGTCACGCGTGAATTCGAAAGGGAACTCGATGTTTTCGATGGCCAGTTTTCGTGGATCTATTTCCGTTTTACTGATGATTTCTTCCACGCTCTTCATCGAGAACGAGGTCATGTATCCGCAGACAAGAAGGTTCATGGCCTCAGAATTGTTGTTCCTGAGAAACTCAGCAGCCAGTGAACCAGATGAATGGAGGACATAAGCCTCAGGCTCCAGTGGTTCCGATGTCTTGATTGAATGGCAGATGCTCTCGACGCCGCCCGTTCTGATGAAGTCATTGAAAGTAGCCAGCTCGATTGACCATAGAGGGAGATGTACTGAGTAAGAGTGACCAAGCTCATCCTTCAAATCAACAAGTTTGGAGATTACTTCCGGTGTAATAGAACCAGGCACCATGTGCTCCATCTCCATGGTGAGCTCGACCACTTCGATATGCTCTATTCCCACGACTTCTCTTACAATGTCCACTAAGTTCAGGCGGGAGAAGTCTGGAACGCCGTCTGTCAGAATCCGTTGCACTGCTGGCATGAACTCTATGGCGACAGCTCCAAACCGCATACCCGCTGACTCTCCTCATCAGAATAGACCCATGAGCCAAGCATGTAGCTCTGCTATCAATGGAAGGAACAGAGTCGCTGTGAGTGTTATCACAACAAGCAATGTGTTGATTGAAGGTCCGGCTGTGTCCTTGAAGGGGTCTCCGACCATGTCTCCTGTTACAGAGATGTCGTGAACTCGATGCCATTCATTACTCCCTTCTTGGTAAGTGGTGTACTCGGGCGACTCAATGATCTTCTTGGTATTATCCCATGCACCTCCAGCGTTGTCCATTAAGAGGGCCAGAATAAGGCCTGCCATGACAGCGCCACCTAGAAAGCCAGCAAGTGACTCGAGACCGAGAATGATTCCTGTGGCAAGAGTCACAGTGATTGCTATCAGAGTGCCAGGCATGAGCTCTCGAATGGACCCAGATGTCGCTATAGCAATGCATCGATCATAGTCAGGTTTTGATGTGCCCTCCAAGATGCCGGGGTCTGAATCAAATTGCCTGCGAATCTCCTCAATCATCCGCTCTGAGTTTCTTTCAACCCCAAGTATTAGGATTGCAGAGAATGTCACAGGAACCAGAGCACCAATTAACGCACCAGCTAAGACTGCAGGAGTGGCTAGATTGACCACGGTGAGACCGTCAATTCCTACTATGTTGAGTGTGTCTGTTGACTCGATGAACGCCGCAAATAATGCGAGTACAGAGATTGCTGAGGCACCAATGGCGAATCCCTTTGTGATTGCTTTAGCAGTGTTCCCGCTCGCATCCAGCTTGTCGCAAGCAATAATTGCCTCTCTAGGCGCCTGGGCCTGCTCAATGACTCCTCGTGCATTGTCGACAATCGGGCCATAGGCATCAGAACTCATAATCATACCATTCGTAGATAGAAGACCCACTGCAGCGATGGCCACACAGTAGATTCCACCTTCCCACTCTCCAAATCCTAAGAAACCTCCGAACATGTAGGAAATAACCATGGCTATGGCAATCCCAATCACTGATGGCACAACACTCAGCAACCCATATGAGTAACCGGAGAGAATCAGGTTCGCTGCACTCTTCTCAGCGGCCTCCACCATCTTTGGAACGGGCTTGAAGCCTGCGAATCCTCTATCGCTGGTAAAGACATCACTAATGAAGCCAATGAATACTCCTGCTAAGAGTCCGATAATGGCCGCTCCTGCAATGATGAGGCTTAGACCAAGGGTAATGACTGTCACGATTGCAAAGACCGCAAATAGTATGGTTGTGATATAGGTCCCCATATTCAGTACGGGGCCGGGGTCTTGGTCCTCCTTCGGATTGACAAGGAAAACTCCCAAGACTGATGCAATAGCTCCAAGAGCTGCAATCATGAGAGGCAGAAGAGCAAAGGGAAGGGCTGGAGCAAAGTGGATGTCTATTCCTGCGCCCAAGATTCCTGCTGCAAGGATTGCAGCCACATTGCTGTCATAGATGTCGGCTCCTGTACCAGCTACATCGCCTACGTTGTCCCCCACAGCGTCAGCCACTGCAGCAGGATTTCGGGGATCATCTTCAGGGATGTGATGTTCAATTTTGCCAACAAGGTCCGCTGAGAGGTCTGCTGTCTTCGTATAGATTCCTCCTCCTGCCTTTGCAAAGAGTGCAACGGTGCTTGCTCCGAATGAGAATCCCGTTATGATCTCCCATAGACCAGCCTGGCGTGGAATCACGACAAAGATTGTGTCAGGCAGTATGAAGTTCCAGAGCAGGTAAAGTGACCCAAGACCTACCAGTGCGATTCCTGCAATCATTAGACCCATGACAGACCCGGCTCGAAATGCGATCTTGAAGGCAGGATTAAGCCCTCCTGAGGCTGCCGCTGCTGCTGTTCGACGATTCGCCTTGGTTGCCACTATGACTCCAATGAATCCAGCTGCCATGCTGGCTAACGAACCCAAGAAGTAGGAGATTGCAATTGGAATTCCAAAGTCTCTGAAAATAATAGCAATCAAGACTGCAAGAATGACTGTGAAAATTGTGAGAATACGATACTGAACCTTGATGAATGAGTAAGCACCGTCTTCAATGAGTGCACTCACCTCACGCATTTTATCGTCGCCCTCATCTGCTTTGTTTACCATATAGAAGATGTAGAGAGAAACGAATATTGACAAAAGGCCCGAACCTATTGCTACGCCAAGGAATAGAATGGCTGACATTTTCTGTGCTCCTTATGTTTCGTGAGATGTCTTGTATATAGACTCTCCCTCTAAGCCAATGCAGGATTAGAGTTTCTGCAACTGGTGACTCTCAATTGCTGGGTCTAACTCTAAGACTTCGACCTTCAGCATCTTGTCACCTTGACGAATTTGCTTGACGACATCAAAGCCCTCAGTTGTTTGACCAAATACAGTGTGCTTGCCATCGAGATGCTTGCAGTTGCTTCCATTCAGAACTATAAAGAACTGGGACCCGCCCGTGTCACGACCTGCATGAGCCATCGAGAAGGCTCCATCCTGATGTTTCTGTCTATGTCCATTTGTTTCACAAGGGATTCTGTACCCTGGACCACCGGAACCAGTCCCTGTTGGGTCACCACCCTGGATTACGAAATCAGGTACTACACGATGGAACGTGATGCCATCATAATAACCATCTTGAGCAAGAGTGACGAAGTTCTTGACAGTGTTGATCGCATCATCTGACCAGAACTCTGCGATGATGTCACCCTTGTTTGTCTGAATCTTAATCTTGGTTGCCAAAGATATCACCATAACAATTGCAAACTAGCCATGCCGCCAGTTGCTTTTTCACATTACGACTCCCTCTTAGAGGTTGCGAAGTGGTCATTGTCATAATGCTCAGCATTCTTAAGCACACCAAACGACTCCCTCGCGGTCATGATAGTAGAGAAAGAGTACACAGAAGGGAGAATTACCTTCATCAGTGCAGATGTTGACTACTACACTGAGAATAAGAAACAACCAACAGCTGACATGCCGGTTTTCATGAACCCTCGGATGCGCCTCAATCGTGACTTCTCTGTTCTCTTTCTCTCTGCATATCTAGAAGAGAATCCGATTGAACTGATGTGTGAGCCGCTTGCAGGATGTGGCGTTCGAACACTTCGCTATCTGAAAGAGTGTCAAGGAGCATTTGATGCTCTTATGTTTGATGCAAATCCAAATGCTGTTGAAACCATCAATAAGAACATCCAGAGTCTTGGTCTATCTGAAAGGGCTAGAGCAAAACATGGAGATGCTAAGGTGCTTCTATTGACTGAATCAAGGGGGAAAAGATTCGACTATGTGGATGTTGATCCCTTTGGTACGCCTGTTCCATATCTGAATGCTTCAATCCAATCAATGAGTCCTAAGGGGGGATTGCTAGCTTTCACTGCGACAGATATGGCTGCACTCTATGGCGTCTATCCCAGAGTGGCTCTCAGAAAATACGGAGGCCTCTCGCTTAGGACACCATTCTCACATGAACTCGCTGTGAGACTTGTGATTGGGCATACATTCACAGTTGCAGGAGCAAATGACTTCTCAATCGCACCCCTTGCAGTGCTAAGCACAGACCATTACGTCAGAGTCTGGCTCCATGTTAAGGCTGACCGAAATGAAGCTAATCGCCAGGCAGATGATATGGGGCTCGTCATGTATTGTCCAGAATGCATGCATGCCGAAGTCATTCCCTTGAGAAGTAGAAGGGAATATGGTAAAATAACGCATCAGAAGGAGGGTTGTTCTGGAAAGTTAGGCACTGCAGGACCGCTCTGGATTGGAAGACTTTACGACACAAGCATCCTGAGTGCTGCAGAGCGAATTTTGCCGGATATGGAGGATGTGTTTGAGAAACGAATCATACGAATACTAAAAATGATGGTTGGTGAGAGTGCCCTGGATACTCATCCCTTCATTGATAGCCATGCACTCTGTGACCTGCATGGTCTAGTTCCGCCGAAACTCACTGATATCATCTCAGCTATCAGAGAATCCGGGAATCTTGCAGAGCGAACCCATTTCAGACCGACAGCTTTACGAACAGATGCTGAGGTCGGAAGAGTGACTGAGATTGTAGCTAGTCTTGCAGGAGAGAAGTAGACATGGCTAGACCAAAGAAACCCCGAACAAAAGAGCACTACTACAAGTCTGCAAAGGCTCATGGATATAGAGCTAGAAGTGCCTACAAGCTCAGACAAATTGTCAAGAAATACAAGTTGCTCAGCGGTGTGGACACTGTAGTTGACCTCTGCAGCAGTCCTGGTGGATGGACCCAGGTCCTTCGTGAGATGGATAGTGGTCTAGAGATAGTAGCCGTTGACCTCAATCGAATGGATCCAATCGAAAGGGTCACTTTCATTCAGGGAGACATCTTGGACTTGAAACTGCTAGACCAGATCAAAGCAGCGACCCGTGGGTCTGTTGACCTGGTTATATCTGACTGTGCCCCGAAGGTTTCTGGAAACTGGGACTTGGACGTTTTCAGACAGCTCTCATTAGCAGAGGGGACACTGGATATTGGACTGAGGCTGTTAGACGCAAAGGGAAAGGTGCTCACAAAGGTATTCCAGGGGAGTGGATTCCAAGAGTTCCTTCAGGCGACTAGGAAGAAGTATCGCTCTGTCAAATTAGTAAAGCCTGCAGCGTCACGTCAGAGCAGTGCGGAGATCTATCTACTTGCGATAGGACCTATAGGACAACCAGATGATGAAATTGAGGACTAATTCGCCTCTGTGCTGATCATCCACTCTTCAATTTCCCTACAGCTAACAGGCGAGTCAGGCTGTCTAACACCACATCTGTTTATCCTCAGGCAATGAAAACAGGGACAACCGTTCATATCGGACAGACTACCATGGTCAGTCTCATCGCTGAAGTCTGGTTTCAGCATATACTTCTCTTCCTTTTGTTCTAGTTTCTGCACTTTGATTAGCCCCTTTGACACAAGTTGCTCGATTTTTTCGGTCAGTTTCTTTGGTTTTATACCAAGGCTAGTCGCTAGTTCCTTGATGAGAAGACCCCTGTCTTCAGCCGCTCTTAGAGCGTCCAGAATTGGATCCATTTCATCGTTCATTGAGATGACCTTTGGCTAACACATGGCAACACCTGACATTCAACACGGATTGATATTTAGATTTCGGAAGAGGCTCCACATTTTCGACACGTAATGTACAGAAGTGTACATCATTACCTTCGTTTATAGAGGTATAGAATCTGGCCAACTAGCTTCTCTGCACTCTTCTTATCCAAAGGTCGAACAGCCACATATGGCGTTTTCACAGGTCCAAAGACATCAACAATAGTCCCTATCTTTTCAGCCTTTTTATTCACAACGACTGATCTTTCACCCATAGCAGGAGTCTTGTCAGTTCTGAGAATTAGAGACCCGCTTTTGGAAACATGCAACACTTTTCCGAGTCGTTTCACCGGCATCCCCCTATAGCCCGGGACTTCACTTCTTGCCCTTTCGCTTCTTCTTTTTGCTCTTCTTCTTCTCCGCCGCTTGTTTTGCAGAGTCACGTTGTGCTACTATACGTCTTACACTCTTGGCTAGCACTAGTAGCAGCCGCTTTTTCTTATGTCCTTCTGGGTTACCCAAAACAAGGTAGCCACTTACACTACTCCAGTTACGTGGATACTTCTTGTCTGGTTCCAGCTCATAGTCAAACCCTGCAGACTCTGCTGCTTTCTTCAGCACTTCAACTGTAACTTCGGGGGCTCCAAGATTTTTTGGAATCTTGCGTCCTTGTGCTCTACTTAGGCTAGAGTCCAGGTATGCAGGCCAGACAATGACCATTCCATCGCGCTTTCTCATGACTACGGGCTTCTCCCTAATTCTGAAGACACACGCCCACAGGAGCAGTGTTCTTTTTACCTTTCCCATTCCACGACTGGCGGACTGAAACAAAGACCTTCATAAGAGCAAACAGTCTGCCCAAGAACTAAGGAGCTGTTCTGAATTTGGCAAGGAAAAACAAAGACGTCTACTTCTGCGAGATTGCAGACTTGGTATCATCGAGAAGCACTTGCCTAAGAAACCAAGTGGGAGCTGTGATCGTAATGGAGTCACAGATCCTCAGCACAGGATACAACGGAGCCCCAAAGGGTTTACGACATTGTGAAGAGGTTGGTTGCATGCGTGAGGAACTTGGTGTCACCCCAGGTGAGCGACATGAACTATGCCGTGGACTTCACGCTGAACAGAATGCGGTCATCCAAGCTGCGTACCACGGTGTGAGTGTGAATGGAGCCATGATATTCTGTACAACAAAGCCCTGTAACATTTGCACAAAGATTCTGATCAACGCTGGAATCAAGGAAATAGTGTACATTGAACACTATGAAGACAAGCTTGCAGCACAGCTAATTGACGAAGCTGGTCTCAGGATGAGACAGGTGGAAATTCCTCGTAAGTACGGAAGGAACGCCTCTAAGTAGCTATGCGCGCCAACGCAAGAAAGAGACTTGTTCTCGGGAAAGCTTAAAGTACGACGTCAATTGCTCATCCGCTCAATGGCTGGAGCGGAATCCAATGGGAAGGCTACACAACCTAATCAGCATCCACGATCTTGACAGAGAAATGATAGACCTGATTCTCAAAAATGCAGAGAAGATGGAGTCAGTTGCTGTAGATAGGTCAAATGAATTCAGTAACAGGATCATGGCTACCCTCTTCTTTGAACCTTCAACCAGAACTCGTCTTTCCTTTGAAAGCGCAATGATTAGGCTAGGTGGGCGTGTACTTGGATTTGCAGATGTCATCTCATCATCGGCAGGAGGTAAGGGTGAAACTCTCGCTGATACTATCCGCACAGTTGAAAGATATGCAGACATTATTGTGATACGACACCCCCTAGATGGATCAGCAAGGGTTGCCGCAGAGTTCTCAAGCGTCCCCATTATCAATGCAGGAAGTGGTTCTGAGGAACATCCAACGCAGGCGCTTCTCGATCTATATTCTATCAAGAAGATAAAGGGGAGTATAGACGGTCTTTCTATCTCTCTCTGTGGTGACCTGAGATACGGAAGAACTGTTCATTCTCTTGGCATGGCTCTCTCGTATTACGACGTCAAAGTCAGGTTGGCTGCACCGCCTACTCTGAGAATGAAACCTGCAATCATTGAGGAGATGAGGAAGTCGGGTATTCAGGTCACAGAAGTAGACTCTGTTGACGAGGCTATTAGTGATGTGGATGTCATCTATATGACTCGAATCCAGAAGGAACGATTTCCTGATGTGAACGAGTATGATGAGGTGAGAGGCAAGTTCCGAATCACAGCAGAAGATGTCAAACTGATGCGTGACGATGCGATTGTCTTACATCCGCTCCCTCGTGTAGACGAGCTCTCCCCAGAAGTTGATAGCACTCCACATGCCAAGTATTTCGACCAGGTATATAGTGGAGTTGTCACTCGGATGGCTATTCTGAAAATGATACTTGGCTAATCTGGGCCTATGCCACGGAGTTCACGAACAAGCGCATCGACTGAGCTTATCTTACTCACAGCTAGAGGAATTCTCATCTGTTCTGAGAGCTCCAGAGCAAGTCTATCGACTTTATCTACGCCATGGAGAATGACAAGGGTTGGCTTGAACTCTTGCGACTTTATGGCAATCATAGGAGCGCGTCCTGTGTTTGCCTTTGTGAATATCAGACATCGCTCGGTTGTAGCACCAAAGAGCTTCAAGAACCCTTCACTGCTAAGCTCCTTTACAGCTCGTTCAATATCAACCAGAGTGTAGCCATATATCTCCTTGTCAAGGAGGTTAGTCCCACTCTTAACACTGCATTTCAATCTCTTACAAAAGTCATCCATGGTCATTGGGGAAAGAAAATCACTCATAGCCAAGACTATGTTAAGATCGACCAGACTGACATCCATGAGTCGAACAAACGCGGCAATCACTTGACCGCCATTTCGCTCATCAAGAGATATCAGCGCCATCACAAAACGGCGTATAGTCGAAGTCCCTGGCGATTTCCTCCTGCCAGACTCATAGTCACTGATGACACTCGGACTGATACCTATGAAGTCAGCAAGCTCGATTTGGGGCAGACGAAAACGTTCCCTCCACACACGCATTGTCTTTCCAGGATAATCAGATAACGCAATCTCGCCAGCAATGCGTCGCGCAAGCCTCTCCCTGACAGACGACTGCATTGACATGGCAGGTACATCTAATGCTGTTTTGTGATAAGGATTTCGACTATTGCCGAAGTCAATGTAGCTATTGTGTGCAACATTAATTTTCTACTGGTTCAGATAGAAAGCTAAAGTGGACGGTAGGCAAACGCACGAATTCTGCTCCTGCCCTTTGCCTCCCTCATATCAGGCACTTTCTTCAATGTTTCATCCAAGGTTCTCGATAGATCGTCCTTTGAAACACCGAGCTTGATTACATCACTTATTGAATCAATTGCCATTCCTGGTACTAGAATGTCGATATCAGCTTTAATTCCAATAGCCTCGAGCTTCTCTTCAACAAGACCGCCGCCTGCAATGACACAAACCTTGCCCTCTACATCGAAGTCCATTTCCATTGCCTTACCGACTTTTTCGCCTTTCTTGTCAATTATCTCCATCTTTTGTAGGTCAGAGAATCGTATCTCATCGCTTGAGATAGCGCCCTCATCAAGCGTTGTCTTCAAACTATTCTTGGTTGTGTCTAGATGGACATGGTCTGAAACTGACTTTATCATGGATGCGTCAAAGACAGGATCACGGTCGGGACGAACCTTTATCGACTCCAGGAACTCTTCAAATCTCGAGCCTGCAAGAATGAATTTTGATAGCTTGAATTTGCCATCAAATGTGAACGTCAGGTCACTTATTCTGCCAATTATGTCTCCATTCGAGTCAACGACGTCAGCATTCTGAAGCATCTTAGTATTGATTGGTTGCGATATCTCCAATATCATCACTGCAGGAATTTGCGACACCAAATCATTAAACCCTTCCTGAATGGACATGGCTATAGATATCTCTAATACTGAGGGAGGTTTGCAGGTACTTCAAAATATGGTGGGCCGGAGGAGATTCGAACTCCTGATCCCCTGGAGACCTGCTCGCAGACCTAAATAGTCAACAAGTCCCAAACCAGGAATCATAGCCAAGCTAGACCACCGACCCAAGTTGGTAAGCGGAGGGTCCTAATTTACGGTTATAAGAATAGCGGAGCGCACAGGTAGTTCTAGTGCAAAGTGGATTAAATTCCCATACCTGCTTGGTTTTGAAAATGTCAGTAAGGAATAAGGTCTTAACCATCTGTCAAGCAGTCAAATGTGAGTGAGATGAGTCTACTCGGTCCAGATGATTTCGACTTGGATAGAAAGGGTCGAAAGAAGAAACTGGCAAAGGATCTGGCTCCTTCAGTGGCGAAGGAAGTTGAGAGATGGCTAGACAGGGAAGACGATCCTGAGGCTTTCAAGAGAGTTTCAGAGTTGGTAGGCCTAGAAGAGGCCACCCGTTTGTTTGCTAGACGTCGAAAGCATGCTAAGAAATCGAAACCTGAAGACCCTCTACTCGAAGACGAATGAAGGGACGACATTGACAGCAAAAACACATGAGCTCGATGAACGAACACAACAAAGTAACTTGAGAACATCCTTGGCATTCATACGTACGATAGATGCAGAGAAAAGGACGCATTTAGCTGAATTACGCACAGGAATAGGCATATTGACAATACCAATGTCCCTTTTGACCATCCTGATTGCCACCTCAAATTATTACTCAATCAGCGAGGTTCTATCTCTCATAGCTGGTCTTGTTATAGGCATAGTTATACTCCTATTTATCGGAGGGTATCTTTTGGTAACAGCTCTTAGAAGGATACGTGGAGATGACCGCCTTCGAGCGGCATGTGATGACCTCTCATATTTGGTAGCGGAGTTCAATGACAACGACCATTAGAAGAAGTGGAGCCCCAGGAGGGATTTGAACCCTCGGCCTCCTCCTTCCTTTCAGAATTATTCATTTTGCTTCCGACACTATGCCAAAGAAATGGAGGCTCAAGTGTAGTTGTTGGAATCGTGAGAGCAAAATGTTGGATAGTCTTCGAAACCTTTATCTCAATATCCTAATCGGACAAGAATTACGGAAGCCCCTGTAGCTCAGACCGGTTAGATCGCCTCCTTGGTAAGGAGGAGGCCGCGGGATCTTGTTTCACTTCGAAGCAAGACGCGAATTCGAATCCCGCCAGGGGCTCCATTATCTTTTGATAATCTCTAGTAGGTTAAAAGCTAATGAGATTACTAGTCTGAGCTACTGCTGACCTATAGCTTGCTTCTATGGTGAGTGAACCACACTGCAAGAAACTTCTGTGTTCCGCCCCTCTCCTGCCAGTGTTACCACCTTCCGAAGTCCAATGGATATCGGAATTAGCAGGAGCATTGTCTGTCATCATTGGGATGGAATCCCTCCTCCAGACCTGGCCTTCTTCTCCTGTCTTGATGCTGAGCCATCACTCCCAGCTACAGAGAGAATTTCCACAGTTCTTACCACGGCAGGGTCATCATCACCCTTCCCAACCTCATCACTGAAGTCGAGAAGACTCGTCTGAGCATGGTGAACGGCCGCGGACTCTCCGGGGTCTGATGCAGCTCCCTTCTTGGAGAGTAAGGACTTCCCTTGAGAAGACTTCTTCTTTCGGGCCTTCAGTCGCGCACGTCGAGCCTTTTCCAAAGCTCTAGTCCACATACCTAGTCCTCTCACAGAGTGCAATGACTTCGTGAGCGTGAGCATGCGTGCTGCAATGTTGATACTACCGTTTCGGTCTGCGTTGGTCTTCTGTCCACATGATGGACAGTGGAAGTAGTTCTGCTTGGGTCTTCGACCCTTGCTACCACACTTCCAGCAGATAATGGAAGTCCATGCCTCAGGAACAGCTTTGAACCGGGCATCCTTTCCATCGACCTTCCAACCGAGCTGAGCGAGTCCGTGTTTCAGACTCTCGGTTATCCGGGAAAAGGCCCACGAATGTATCATCCCTCTGAACCTTCGCC
>CAJHYO010000156.1_pt1 | contig 26010 bp, 30 predicted proteins | sample 9198741 | NCBI WGS metagenome assembly CAJHYO01 (sample SAMEA7708364, study PRJEB35096) | sediment metagenome | biome: marine neritic benthic zone biome [ENVO:01000025]; feature: sediment [ENVO:00002007]; material: shallow marine sediment [ENVO:03000034] sea grass bed [ENVO_01000059] ... | reverse complement strand
GGCACCTTTCTATGTTGGATTTGTACTGCTTACATTTCTTATAGTTGAACCAAGATTACTGTGTTCACACTGTCCCTATTATGCAAAGGAAGGTAGAACTCTTCAGTGTTGGGCATTGAGGGGGATGCCCAAGCTATGGAAGTATCATCCCGAGCCCGCCAGTGCTTTTGAGAAGAGAACAATGCTCATATTTGGAGGAATAATTGATGTCGCTCCAATCGCCTTGGCAATATACGGTTTTTACGTTTTACTACTAGATTGGTTGGCAGGGTCTGTGGATTTCATCATCTTGACAGCACTAAGCGGATTGACACTGATTTTCTTGGTATTGGCTGCATCCTTTGATAAGATGCTCAGAGGAGGCACATGCAAGATCTGCACCAACTTCTCATGCGGGATGAACAAAGTCCCTGAAGACTTGAGGAAGGAGTTTCTGGAGAAGAATCCCACAATGAAAGAAGCTTGGGAAACGGTGAGTTGATTGATAGTAGAAGTTTTCTAGCTTGAAAATACTCAGAATTTCACGATAAGTCCTTAGCCTAGTAGCTCCGAAAGAAGCACCTTTACTAATCTCAATTCAGGAAGTACCCAACTAGGAATGCAGTATCGTGGTATACATCAATTGAAAGGAGATGGCAAGAAGGTCCCCATGGCCTCAAAGATACGATGACTAGGTCGGACAGACAGTGCTATTCCTTATTCCTAAAAAGCAGGTGCGGAGGTAAGTGTGAGATAAACCTCCGCGTGGATCCAAATGCTGAAGCTGATAAGACTAAAGCTTCGCTTCGTAAGCTTCCATACACTTCTCTGTGTCGAATTGATAGCTTTTGTCTCCTACTTCGAGCTGGTAGTGTCCGCCAGGACGCATTTTGCTTCCACACTCATCGCAAGTAACATCTAGCTTTCCGCCTATCACGCTCACGAATTTCTTGATTCTCTCGGACATAGTCATTTCTCCATTCGACTTAGCTGGTACTTAGAACCAGTACCTTTGACCACATCGAATGCCAAACAATGATGACACTACTACATAAACCATTGGAGTTGGAGTAGATAAAAGAGAAGTAGAGGCTACGACGTCAGAGAATTGATGGCTTATTCCTTGCTGAGCACCCTTTTCATTTTGCACTCTGTAATGGCTCTGAATTCTGTTGTGACTCAAGATTAAAAGCGCGGCAAGTTTGTGCGACATAGTAGGTCGCTTCTATGCATTTGAAAGGGATGGATAAGTTTAGAGAAAAACTTCCAAAATACACAGGATGGCGTGCAGCAGCTTTGGGCATATCGATTTTCATATCATTCACAATCGCATTCATTTTTATCCTGTTTGTTGATTCCATTCCAAGACTCTATCCCACTATATCTATCTTGGTCCAAATTGAACCAATACTTCCGGTTCTCACAATCTTGGCATGTGAGCTGATCGCCTTCAGATTAGTGTGGGGTGTTTGGTTCAATAGGGACAAATACCTAGCTGAGTTTGGGGAGCTTGCGTATCAGAAAGCAATACCCAGAGGTCTTTTTGGAATCTCACTGGTCTTTTCAATTGGTCTCCATATCTATGTCCCAATACATGTGCTCCCTTCTGGCATGCCTGCAAATCCCCTCACAGTCACTCTCTCTAGCTCTGTCCTATCATTTCTAGGTGTACCTATTGAAATTGATTTTGCCATTCGAGTCATTGGAGCTGTCGTTTTCCTATTGATTGGTGCACTTACAGCAAGAAGCGCAATATTGACCTTTGGAATTGACTACATGGCACTAGTCTATCTCTATTACCCAGAAGAGTCAGAGATACAACAACATGAGATCTACTCGGTCTTACGTCATCCAACTTATTTTGCAGTACTGTCTATTGCAGCAGGCGGTCTAATGCTTGGTCTATCAGTCTACTCAGTAGTTCTCTTTGTTATGTTCTTCTTTGGCCTACTGGCTCATATTCGACTCGTTGAGGAAAGAGAACTCATAGAGCGGTTTGGAGATTCTTTTGTCGAGTATCAAAAGAGCGTGCCCGCACTGCATATTAGATTGAGAGATCTTAGAGCTTACTTCCGCTTCTTAACTCGAAGAGATCAAAGATAATCAACATTAGCGAGAAGACTTATCTACATTAACAATTGTTAACGAAATCCTGTGAGTCCACATCTTCAACATGTATAGGTGAGTCACTTTGAATCTGAATAGGATTGGCAGGAACCTGAGATTCTTGGCGAGTGTCTTGAAGATGCAGTTGATAACAAAGCGTCCTATATTCCTCAGTCATATGATCACCTCTGTCTGCAACTGCCGCTGCGCCACATGTGACTACTGGAAACTGGGCAGACATCGAGAGATGACCACAACCAAGGTCATTCAGATGCTTGATGAAGCACGGCAATTAGGAATGACTGACTATGTTGTCTGGGGCGGGGAACCCCTTCTGCGGAAGGATCTCCCGGTGATTCTATCTCATGCGAATGGATTAGGAATGGATTGCACAGTCATAACCAATGGATGGCTTCTTCCCCAACAGATTGGTGACATCGCAGATGACCTATGGGGAGTAATGGTTTCAATAGACCATCCTGAAGCTGAGCTTCATGATAGCTTGAGAGGATCACCTGGAGTATACAACAGAGCCATTGAGGGAGTCAAACTTGCTGGCGAATTCAAAGACCTGAGAGTGCTCATCAATTGTGTGATTCAAAAGGACAATGTGAGACGACTTGATGAGATGGTGACTCTAGCACAAGACCTTGATGTACAATTGACACTTGAGATGATGGAAATCATCGAAGGTTACAACGAACACCTCCTTCCTAGTCGAGAAGAAATAGAATGGGCTTCTCACAGATTGATACAGATGAAACGGGCAGGGTCTCCCATATCCAATTCTGCCTCTTACTTCAAAGCGCTAGCTGAGCAGACTGCTTATTCCTGTCAGGTTCCCAAAGCTCTAGTGACAATCTGTTGGGATGGGGAAGTCCGGCTTTGCTCAACTATCTCTGAAAGTGCAAGACCAGTTCCTGCGGATTTCCAACTTGGGAATGTGACGCAGCAAGGATTGGGCGAGATTTTTGGGTCAAGGGCATATCAAATCTACATGCAATCGGCTTCAGAATGCAGTAAGTGTGACATGTCCTACCCACGAGAAATCGCTCTAATCGATGGCCGTGATCGGGAAGCACTCTGGAATTTACTAACCCGCATCATGTAGAATGCAAATTCTATAAGGTGCTTATTCAACGCATTTTCCATGCAATTTGCTGACGCTCATTCAGACCTAGGAATCTTGATCCATCAAGTTGGAACAAAGCTTGCACAAAGAGATATTCTAGAACTATACTTCGCGCAAATGAAGAAGGCTGTCGTTCCCCTTTCAATTGTTCAAATCGGAGGGGATTTTGGACAGGAGGACCTTGACTATAGAGACCGTGGAATTGTTATCAAATCCATGAATGAAGTTGGAAAGGAAATCTCTGTCAATCAGCCTGATTTCGAGATAGTGACCGAGGCTAGCAATCTAGGAAACACCATCAAGAGCAACAAGCATGCGGTCATTCTATCCCTTGAAGGCTCTTCATCAATTGATGCTGAATTTAAAGCCTTAGATGCACTTCATCAACAAGGGCTACGTTGTTTAGCCTTGACGCATAATTCAACCAATCAGTTTGCATCTGGCTGTGAAGAAAAGGTCGACAAGGGTCTGACAGCTTTGGGTGAGCAGTTACTGGATTACGCAAAGGAAAAGCATCTGATTATTGACTTAGTTCATATAGGTGAGCGAAGCTTCTGGGATGTATTGGACACTACGCAGCTTCCAGTCTTTGTGTCTCATTCTAACTCTAAACGTATATGCAACCACTTTCGAAATTTGACTGATGACCAAATCTCTGCAATCGCAGAGCGAGATGGGTTAATCGCGCTAAATTTCATTTCAGAATTCATTGATACAGAGAAGGCAACTCTCGATGGGTTGATAGATCATGCAGATTTAGTGATAGAGCTAACATCAATCAAGAACGTCGCCCTAGGCCCTGACTTCTATGCATATTTCAACGCGGATTGGGAGTATGTCGAAGACGTAGACAATCCTACAGAGCTATACAGGGTTTCTGACAAACTTAGTGAACGCGGCTATTCGAAGAGAGAAATCGAAGCCATCTGTTATGAGAATATCTTTCGTTTTATGAAGCAATATCTCCGTTAGAAAAATGGGTTTGCTATTTCAGTTGATAATAGTGATCGCAACAGGCATCTCCATTCATTAGATACTTTGTAATTTTAAATTCCATTTCTGGATTGAATCCAGCCACAATGTGCGGATCCGTGCTGCAATGGAAGATCAGGCCATACTCAGGTCTTCCAATTTCGTGATAGGTGTCTGCCATTGGGCATCTTGTACAATGAATCTGTGCTGAGTCTTCAGTCCTTTCAACGGTGAACTCTCCACCAACGGACTCAAAGGACTTCCAGAGCGTGTCAAGAATACCGTCTATATCATTTCTCTCTCTTTCCGAGGCAACCTCGGTCCAAATCTCTCTGGTCATGTCAGCGATTATCTCCAGAACTCTTTCATTGGCCTCAGCTCCAAAATCATTCTCATATCTATCAAGTAGAGCATTAAGCTTCTCGGGATTTGAACGAGCAGCTCGTATGTCCATTACAAGCTCTCTTAGTCCTTTGTCAGCTGATGATTCTTTCATTCTTCTCACCAACATCTACTCAAATTTGGATATATAAAAACAGACAGCTCTACGCAGGATGAACCATGAGGATTCCTGTCCGTTTCTGACCAATCGATTCGAAATCCTATTATTGCATGCTCAGATGGCAGATGTATGAGTGTATTGCTGATTCTCAACGACCCTCCATATGGCACAGAACGTTCATACAATGGATTACGTCTAGCTAGGCAACTGAAGAAGAAGAAACCTGACCTTGATGTGCGAGTCTTCTTGATTGGTGATGCTGTATCTTGTGCTGTTTCAGGTCAAAAGACTCCTGATGGTTACTATAATCTTGAGAGAATGATACGAGCTCTTGTCACAAAGAAAGTCAACATCAAGTGCTGTGGAACGTGTCTTGATGCCCGCGGTCTAACTGAGGAGTCTCTAGTTTCTGGAGCAAATCGAGGTAGCATGAGCGATTTAGCTAGATGGACTTCTGAATCGGGTAAGGTAGTCACTTTCTAAGGTGCAGACTTGCAAACTCTTCAAGTGAGGAAGTAGATGTCGGTAGTCGTTATACTACGACTTGAAGTATTCCTTCATCGGATTGAAGTAGAAATCCTTCCAGCCTTGTTTGTAATCGTCTTTCTGACCATCTGGAATCTCTGTGTGGATCAAGACGATCTTGGTGCCCTTCTCAACTCTTTCCAAAACGATTTCGACAGTCGAATCTGGGCTCTCAGCAGGAAAGTCAGTTGTACGCCATTTCTGGACGATTCTCCGACCTGGCTCCATTTCTATTGTCTTTCCTTCTATATAGCCATCCCACGCGGAGAATTTCCCATTTATCTTGGGGTCGACCTTCGCCTCACTTCCAGTCATCTCACTATGTTTCTCACTATCCATGAATGATTCGTAGATTTCTTCCGGCTTCGCGGGTATAGTTGCTGACATTTTCAATTTCTCAGTCATTTCCAATCCTCTCTTCTAATAGGCTTGGTCCCCATAAGGACTTCATAAGCTTGAGATAAACTGCTCTACTTGGTATTCCCACTCTCTAGTTCTCAGGATTACCTCGTTCTCATGTTCATGCTCAATAATTTCTACTGTGATATAGCCCAGATCGCTTACGAATTCCAAACAGCAATTCGCATCTGGGTTTCTCGCTGCTAGTCCAAATCTGCCATCGAATTTAGCTTTCGCTCTTTTGATGATTTCTTCTCGTTCTAGCTTAGTTCGTTTTGACATTACCTTCAAGTATCTTCATTATTGTTAACTTATAATGACAATATACGGTTTTGCATAGATGAGCTAGTCCACTGTCAAATGGCATTTACACTGTTTTTTTGCCGAACCGTCTCTTCGGCCAGATCTGATTCAAGATAGTGCTCTCTAGCAGTTAGTCAGGAATGCCTCATTCGCTAGATGATAGATCAATCTTGCAGTTTCAGGAATCCACATGCCTTTCTCAGTGTCAAAGTACTCCTCCATGGCATCAACAGAAACAACCTCGCCTACTATGAGCGTATGGTTCCCTATTGGTACCATATTCTTCACTTTACATTCAAATGAAGCAATAGCTTCTTCAACTGAAGTTGCGTTTTTGTCTGTCTTTCCGGGAATGGCGGTCAGTCCCGCCTCAGTAATCTTGTTCTCATACTGTCTACCAGTATGAGTGCCTGTCCACCATAGTTCGCTTAGCGCATTGAGCGGGAGTATATTGACTGTGAAGACCCCCGCCTCCTTGACAACATTGTAACTCGACTTGTTTGGGGAGATCACTATTCCGAACAATGGAGGTCGAACTGAAAGAGGAGTGGCCCATGCAACAGCAATGGCTGCCTTGCTGTTGTCTCTTGGATCATTTGCTGTGACTAAATACGTCGGATGTGGACCTGACAATGCGATGAAGGCATTCGTGTCGCATTTAGCTCTCATGAAGTTAACCATAGTTAATATGTTGATAAGCTCTGCTATATGTCACTGAACTTGCTTTCAGTCAGTTCTAGATGCGTCAACATCATTGATGCGTGTTCGAATCCCCTCGATTTGCTTGCTTCTCTTCTCTAACTCGGCCTTCTTTCGTTGATTCGTCTTCACATATTCATCATATGCATCTGACCACTCTTGTCTTGTTTGACGTAGCTGGCGTTTCAGATGTTCGTACATAATTCTCTTGACATGTACCGTGTTTTTCAAGTTGAGAAGGGCTGTGTCCAAGTCTGAAGTGACTTTCGAGAGTTCCGATTCAGCTTCCTTCAGCTCAGCTCGTAGATTAAAAATCCTAGTCGATGCCTGTTGTACCGCGTCCTCATGAACCACTGAATCTGGGACTGAAGCTACAGCTTCATCACTTTCAGATTTAATGGGCGCAAAAGGGGTCACGGCTTCACTAAGTGTGACCTCATCCGATATTGAGGGCGTAGAAGCCATTTCATCAGCTATGGGCGTAGGCCTATCCTCCCGAAGCTGGGTCGGTATCCTCCTTGCAGTATCAATAAGTCTGCCATCAGCTTTATCGATCATCATCTTGGTCAATCTTTCGAAGGCGTCATCGATATTCTCGCCTGTCAATGCTGATGTTTCAATGAATATAGACGGCGTATTCAATTCCTCGCCAAACCTTTTGGTGAAGGCTTGGCCCTCTTTGTATGATACGGTTTCTGCTTCCGGATGATCTGGCCTAAGGTCGATCTTGTTGCCCACGATAACCAACGGAGGAAGCCTTCCCATGAATCCATGCGCCTCGACAAGCCACTTTGATGCATTGTCGAAGGACAATCTGTCCACCACAGAATACGCGAGTACCAGGCCACTGCATCCTTCATAATACCGTCTGCGAAGACCTTGGAAAAGAGGTTGTCCAGCTATGTCCCAGATTATTAGATACACGGGCTTGCCTTTCAGCACAATAGTCTTCTGAGCAAAATCTACCCCCAGGGTCGCGATATAACTTCTCTTGAATACTTTGCCCATAAATGTTCGACGAATGCTTGTCTTCCCGACAAATCCATCGCCGATCAGACATATCTTGAACTGTCGGCGGAGAGGTCCGGATGTTATAGCTACTCCCTCCATTCATAGAAGGCGGCGCGGTTTTCCTAACTATTTGTCGCTTATAGTGATATTTCAGCTGTGTAAGTGAGTCCTCTGAAGCTTTTTCGTATCACCCTCGTATCACATTTGAGGTTCATCAAAAACCCCTTCTAGTGATACTATTCCTCGACAGCTCCGCCAATTCTTCTGAGGTGTTGTCTAAATGTTAGGTTCGGATCCTTCTCTCTAGCGATAAGGTAGCTCTCAAAATCCAATTGTTCACTCAGACTCTTTCCAGCTCTGATATTCTTAGACTGACTTTGCTCTTTTTCCCAGATAGTCTTAGCAACTTCCAGAACCTGTGGAGCATGATCAATTGATACGAAGAGAACCCCATCAAGGTCTCCGAATACAACATCTTCACGGGTTACTGTCAAATCACCAAATCTGGCAAAGTCCAGAGCGTCTGGAGTTCGGGGGTCGACGCGTTGTGGTCCAGCAGGATATGTGCCATAACTCACGATTGGAAGTCCTATATCCAATAGCTCCTTAGTATCTCTATGTGAGCCCCAAACAACAAACCCTCCAAGACCACGCTCTTTCGCCTCAAGTGCGATGAGGTCTCCTATACATCCCTCATCTTTTCTGCCACCGTTATCAATCACAAGCACATCTCCCTCATTTGCCTCCTTCATTATTTCTAGGAAGATATCTACACTTCCAAAATGCTGGCATGGGAGTGACCTTCCTGCAATGCGCATTTCTCTGTCAATCAGCTTGATTCCTGGTGGGCCAATTCTAGGAGATAGCCCAAGACGAATACCTGCGTCAGCCAATAGTGGTGTTGACAGTAATGAGAAAGATTCAGCGATTCGGAAATTATCCAGTATTGTCACCTCTATATTGATTCATACTAGCCTTGTTCGAGCCATTTCCGCCTTAGAGTATTGTGCTCCTTTCTCCTTTCCGATTGGGCACACATTGATGCAAATTGAACAATCAATGAAGCTATTCGCTGTAGGGCGGCGAACCAGTTTCCTCTCGAGCTCTCTCACATCAGAAGGAACATCCGGAGAGCAAGGACTCTCTGCGGAATAGGTCATGCATCTTTGAATTGATAGGGTATAGGGCTGAATCGCTCTCGTAGGACACGCCGTGATACATTTCTCGCAATCCTCACAAAGATCCCCTTCAAAAGGCGCATCAACGTCGAGCTCTGCAGACGTGAGAATAGAAACTAGCATCACCCTCGGACCATGATCGGGAGTCACTAGCAGAGTGTTCTTACCTTGGGACCCAAGTCCGCATCGTACAGCGGTTGTCTTGCATGGTATTTCAAATGATATGAGTGCATCAAATCCGCAGTCTTTTAGATAGTCCACGATGAATTGAGCTTTCTGTCTCATGATCTCATAGCCTATATAGTATGTTTCGAAGTGTTCATCATCCGAGTGCATCCCATACCCCTGCCAGTCTTGTGGATAGATGGATAGACTGAATGAGTCATCCCAGATTCTCTGAGTCATGACGATGATAGACCTGACAGATTCCAACTCCTCCGTTGGTGACTTCATTTTGCGTATTTTACCCACCCATCCATAGAATAAATCTTTGACATTCTCTGGACTAGTAATCCCGACATTTTCAAATCCACTACTGAGCGCAAGTTCCTTCAGGCCCTCTGTAAGAGTAGACATCTGACAACACCTCTGATGCCAACTACATCCAATATGCTATATGATTCTTCAACCGTCATATGACGGCTTTCATTTCATGTAAGTCCAAGCTGTCATGAATCAGTCAGTTGCAGCTGCTTTCGATTCAAGAACCTCGTTCATTGCTCCTGTACGGTATCCTGCGACATCAAATGTGACATACTTGAACCCCGCATCTTTAGCGAGCTCATATAGCCGATCCAGTTTGTCTACGTCAAACAATTTCTGCCGCTCCTCGCGACCGACCTCTATGCGGACTACGTCGTCATGGAACCGCGCGCGCACACACTCGATTTCAAAAATGGCTTTCACATCGCTTTCAACTTTATCTACTCGTTTCACACGGTCCTCAGTTATCTCAGTGCCGTAAGGAAACCTACTCGAAAGACAAGCCATAGAGGGTCTCTCAGCAACAGACAAGCCCGCCTCTCTCGCATAACTGCGAATGTCCTCCTTGGTAATGCCAAACTCCCTAAAGGGAGAGATGACACCTGCCTCCTCAAGAGCTATGGCACCTGGGCGATGGTCGTCCATGTCGCTAGCGTTTGTTCCATCCACAACAATATCCATTCCCAACTGGTCAGCAGTATTCAGCCAAACAGATGACAGCTCTTTCTTACAGTGATAGCACCGGTCAACAGGGTTTTTCACCAGATCCTCGTTGGCAAGTTCATCCACTTCGATGATCTCGACTTTGATTCCTAGCTCCTCTGCAATATCCATGGCAGCCTGCAGTTCAGTCCGGGGAAATGTAATGCTGTCAACAGTCAATAGAACAGTTTCTAGAGCACTTTCTCGTGAAATATGAGCAAGAACTGAGCTGTCTACACCACCACTAAAAGCGACCAGCACATTCTTTCCTTCAAAGAGGTCTCTGACTCTCCCAAACTTCTGATCGATGCTTGTCATATTGATAGCCTACTGTATACCATACCAAATCAGTCAAAAGATTTGGGAATGAGGCGATGCACGTCCTAAACAGCCATGTCATTGGGCTTATCAAAGTCAGCTGAGGCTCATGAAATCCCAAGCCCTCATAGTCTGATAATGTAAGGAGAGAAGAAGCGAAGGAGTAGAGTAGTCTGTGAAATACAATGGAGTGTTGCTCAGGTGTGATGAACTACAGTATCATTCAGACCAGAGTAGGAAACAGATGATTGACCTCTTGGTCAGTAATCTGAGAACCGCATTGAAGGAACACAACTGCTCAACAAGTGACATTCAATCTAAGTGCCACTTTGTTTACATCAACACGAATGAAATTGATGAAGCTGCAAGAATCGCTGCAGGAGTCTTTGGAGTTACTTCGGTTTCTCCGGTTATGATTACCTCTGTGGATGACACCAATTCCACATCATCAAACACAACCATACAAATCGAAAAGTGTGATGAGAAGGCATACATGTCAAAAGAGAAGATTGACGGAGTGGGGGGTCTACCCACAGGCTCTCAAGGAAGGGTGGTTTGTACCATATCAGGTGGTCTCGATTCCCCTATTGCCGCTTATAAAATGATGAAGAGAGGATGTGTTCCTATCTATCTCCATTTTGACAATGTTCCTTACGGAGATGATTCAACCCGCGATCTGGCAATCAGGCAGGCTAAGAGGCTAACAGAATATGTATACGGCCATGAAGTAAAAATGTACATTGTACCACATGGTGAGGACTTGACTGAGGTGCTACGACATGCACCAAGGAAGATGACCTGTATTTTCTGCAGGAGGAACATGTACAGACTTGCTCAAGAGGTGGCTCTAAGAGAAGATGCCGATGCTATTGTGACCGGCGAAATCATTGGAGAACAGGCCTCCCAGACAACACGGAACCTTCTTGCAGAGGAAAGCGCGATATGCGACATTCCCATTATCAGACCCTGCATCGGTGATGACAAAGTGGACATAGAACGAATGGCAATGAAGATTCGGACATACGAGTTTGCTCATGAAGCCGTTTCTTGCTGTTCGCTACCTCCGAAATATCCTACAGTCCATGCCAAGCTTGATGAGATCGCTCCAGCAGAAGAAAAGATGGACATGGATTGGCTCGAAAAAGAGATTGCTGAGGCAAAGGTCATAGTCCTTAAGGAGGGAAGTGGGAGTGTCTGATTTGTTCCTGTTCAAGCTGTGTACCGATGGGGGCGCATTTGAGGTTCGTCCCAAAAAACGAACTAAGCTTGACCTGCCTGCAATCAGCGGGGAGCTGGCATCAATGACAAAGATGCGAATCCGAGTCAGCCTTCCAGCCATACTCGTCCTTGAAGATGATAATCAGTCAGTCACTGTCTATCCTTCGGGTAAGTTGTTGCTCCGAAAGTTTCCTTCAGAAGAGAGTGCAAAACAAATCGCCTTGCTACTATCTCCTAAGCTCTACTCCTCATCCGCATAGACTAGTCCAAACCTATGGTTTGTGTGCGCATTGTTCATTAACCAGCATCGATATGCATGGCTGAGCATAACCCTTATTACAAGCTCCATTTCCACGCGTTGAATCGAAGTCCGCATAGAAGTTATCCTGGTGCAAGACTTCGAGATCATTGACATTGCAGTGGAAACAACAATGAAACGTGAGAAACAAATCGGTCTGATTGTTCTGGCATTGGTCATCACTGGAACCCTAGCTGGTTCTGTGTGGTACTTCATGCAGATTCAGAACAAGGAAACCCTAGTGATTTCTACAACGACAAGCCTCTTCGATACTGGCCTTCTCGATGAGGTGAAGACTATATATGAAGAATCACACCCACAAGTGCTACTAGCCTTCATTTCAGCTGGCACAGGTATTGCAATCACCCATGCGAAGAATGGTGATGCAGATGCGATTCTGGTACATTCTCCTACTCAAGAACTCGATTTCATGAATCAAAGCTATGGAGTGAACCGGAAGATAATCGCTTACAATTTCTTTGTTATTGTTGGTCCCAGTGGTGATCCCGCAGGAATAACTGGTATGAATACAACCAGTGCCCTTCAGCAGATCTATGACTATGGTCCGGGCCACGGTACAGGTCTTTGGGTGTCACGTGATGACAGCTCAGGCACAAATTCCAAGGAAATCTCCTTATGGACAAAGACAGGCTTAGACTATACTACAATTAAGGAAGAATCTTGGTTCCTCTCATCGGGGAGCGGCATGGGTTCTACGTTACAGACTGCTGACGAGTTAGGACTATACACATTGGCTGATATTGGCACATATCTGAAGTACTACTCAGATGGACTCATTTCTTTAGCAAAACATGTAGAATCCGATCAGACCCTCATAAATGTCTACAGTGCCATCGCGGTCAATGCGAGTCAAGTGGAAGGTGTGAAGTTCGATCTAGCGATGGAGTTCATTCAATGGCTTATCGGTACCGAAGCTCAAGATTTGATCGGAGCATACGGGCAAGAAGACTATGGGCAAGCTCTCTTCAATCCAGCTGCGAACATAGTCCAAAGTCAGGCTCCTGCTGATGTCTATGATTGGATACAATCTGCTGCATTCTTTGATGTTGGAGGAATATTGTACGAGTGTCCTCCATCATGGAGAACGGGAATCTTCGGGCTATATCCTTCTCTTTTGGAGATGCTTTGCATACCATTGCGGACAGAATGAATTAACTGAACAAGGTGAGATGCGTGTCATTAGGAATCGAGATATTGGAGATCACTCTTCGGAGTCTGTTTGTATCAAGTCTTGCAGCGCTTCTTGCAGCATGTCTTGGAATTCCAATTGGAGTTATGATAGGTCTGAAGAGATTTAGAGGCCGGTCGCATCTCAAAGGTGTCGTTAACGGTCTGATGGCTTTGCCTACAGTGGCTCTGGGTCTATTGCTATACCTTGTCTTCTCAAATGCAGGCCCTCTTGGTTTCCTTCATGTGCTCTATTCTCCCTTCGCCATCATAATTGGGCAGGCAATCCTCATTTTTCCGATTATAGTAAGCATCTCTACTGAAACCGTTGAAAGTGTTGATCCTGGCATTCGTGAACTGGCGCTAACACTTGGAGCTGACGAGAGGGGTGCATTTGCATCTGTAATCAGAGAGTCCATGGGTGGCATCATACTTGCAGTATCGGCCTCATTCAGTAGAGCAATTTCAGAGTTAGGCGTCGCACTAATGTTAGGTGGGAATATCCAGGGGCTGACAAGAGTTCTCACCACATCAATTGCACTTGAAACAACGAGAGGTGAGATAGCTCTAGGACTGGGTCTTACTGCCGTTTTGCTATCTTTGATGCTGATTTTCAATATCCTGTTGAGGATGGCAGAGAAAAGGATTAGGTGGTGGCTATGGGAGTAATAGAAGCGAAAGACATCCATGTCTACCTAGACCATACTCACGCGCTCAGAGGGATTGACCTCAATGTCAAGGAAGGTGAGATTCTGTCCATTGTCGGTCCAAATGGTGCTGGCAAGACAACGCTACTCCGAACATTGGGGGGTTTACTAAAGCCATCATCAGGTGAGGTAGTATACCATGATGCAGCTGTGACTGATGAGACCAGAGAGTCACTCAGGCAGAGAGCGACAGTTGTCTTTCAGAAGCCCGTTCATTTCGGGACATCCGTTTCAAAAAACATCGCGTATGGTCTCCGAATAAGAGGAATGGACGAATCTACTATAACAAAGCGAGTCAAAGAGACCCTCTCCTTCGTTGGTCTTGAGGATCTAGAGGCAAGGATGGCACGTAGCCTCTCAGGTGGTGAACAGAGGAGAGTGGCACTTGCTCGAGCTCTTGCTCTAGAACCTGAAATTCTTCTGCTTGATGAACCCACAGCTGACCTTGATATCGACAGTGCTCGGGCTGTTGAAGAAGTACTGCGAAAGGCAAATAGTGAACTAGGAACGACTATCATCATTTCGACTCATAACATGCTTCAAGCCGAAACGTTAGCACACAGGACTGCTATCTTACAGAGTGGACAGATCGTCCGGATTGGAAGGGCAAGTGTGATGCTGGGGATTGAATTGGAGAGATTACAAGATGAGGGACGAACGCTCAACACGTTCAAGGGCAAAGCGAGTTGGTTGTCTGAAGATCAGACATGGAGAGGCCTCCTCAGTATCGAATTGGCAGAAAGTGTTTCTGTTCAAGCAGTGGGAGCGCATGATGGGGCGGTCACTATATGGATACCCCCGCAAGATGTCATTGTTTCCAAGGAAAGCATTCTATCTAGTGCTAGAAACACACTCACTGGAAGCGTCGTGGGAATTGATGATGCCGACTCGACAACATTGCTCACAGTAGATGTTGGGGTAGAAATCGCTGCACAGATTACACAGAGTTCATTGAACGACCTCAAAATTGGCATTGGTGATACAGTTCATGTCACATTCAAGGCATCTTCGGTCACCGTCTATTAGGATGGTAATCAAATGAAAGCTGGACCGAGCTGCATGACCAAACATAACAATTATCTACTTACATATCGGGAACGTGTTGAACGCCATGCTTGAATCTGACAAGGACGCTTTACGGAAGAAAGAACCAACCTGTTCACATGAACCGCTAGTGGATGCATATGGTCGACACATCAACTACCTGAGAATCTCTCTAACACAGAAGTGCAATCACGCATGCTTCTTCTGTCACTCAGAAGGTCAATCAATTCAAGGACCTGAGATGAGCCCCGAAGAGATAGAGCGCCTTGTGCAAATGGGGGCATCTCGCGGAGTCACTAGAGTGAAACTCACTGGAGGAGAGCCTCTTCTTCGTCCGGATATAATGGAGATTATAGAGAGAATTTCTCCACTTGTAGACGACCTATCCCTTACGACGAATGGAACACTCCTCGAAGATATGGCTGCTAATCTGAAGAATGCAGGATTGGATAGAGTGAATGTGAGCCTTCATACTCTCAGAGGGCCTACTTACCGAAAACTGACCGGTTATGATAGCCTCTCTAGGGTCAAGAAGGGCATCAAGAGTGCGATTGCCGTTGGCCTCGTGCCTGTAAAAATCAACATGACAATCATCAAGGCGATTAATGATGACGAAATACAATCCATGATGCGCTTTGCTGCAAGGGCTGGAGCCATCCTTCAATTGATTGAGCTTCAAGACATTCCTGCAAAGCCAGACCTGGGACTTGATGATCAACGAACCAGAATCGAGTTGCTTGAAGAGCAATTCCAACACGTTGCTACAAAAATCGAGCAAAGAACTCTGCATGGTAGACGAAGGTACACCATTCCCATAGAGGAAGGACAGGTCGAGGTTGAAGTTGTCAGGCCCATGGGAAACTCCAGCTTCTGTAAGAGCTGCACTCGTCTAAGGGTCACATCTGATGGAAAGCTCAAGCCTTGTCTGTATCGAGAGGACAATCTGGTTCAGGTCCGGCAATTCTTGTCTGACTGCAAATATGATAATGAGTTGCTTGATGCATATATCAAGGCGGCATCATTACGCCAGCCATTCTGGCAGGAGGAAGGATCGAAATGATCGAAATCACCGATCACGATTTCTCAATTGATCAGGTCATCTCTCAAACTAGGCGGCCTGAGATGGGGGCTATTGTAACCTTCTTGGGTAGTGTTAGAAACACGAGTCGAGGAAAGGTCGTAGAGAAACTGGAGTTTGAGGCTGATGATGAGCAGGCCGTGATGGAGCTTGAGAGAATCCGTGAGGAAGCGGTTGCAAAGTTTGGTGTGACTGATGTTTCTGTAGTTCACAGAAAGGGAACCGTTCAGGTTGGAGAGAGCATTGTCATAATCGCTGTTGGAGCTGCTCATAGAGCTGAAGCCTTTCAAGGATGTAGGCACGTTATTGAGCGACTAAAAGAAATCGTGCCAATCTGGAAGCACGAGTTCTATGAGGGTGGCGACCACTGGGTTGGTGAGACTGATGCCAAAACTCGGTCTGAGACCAAGATGGTAGATATCTCAGAGAAGCCGCAAGTCTTCAGAAGAGCACTCGCGACTGGGGACTTGATTCTCAGCCCTAATACGATAGAGGCAGTACGACTAGGTACGACCAAAAAGGGCAATGTGCTCTCGGTATCAGAAGTAGCAGGCATTATGGCTGCCAAGAAGACCTCTGATCTTATTCCGTTATGCCACCAAATCCCCCTGTCCTCGGTAGATGTGTTCTTCGAGTTCCATGAAGACCGTATAAAGGGGTCTTGTGAGGTTGTCGCAACATACTCCACTGGAGTTGAGATGGAAGCCTTGGTTGGAGTGACAACAGCACTCCTCTCAATATGGGACATGACCAAGTACTTGGAGAAGGACGCAGAAGGACAGTATCCCACCGCCAGTCTAGAAGGAGTGCGAGTGATTAAGAAAGAGAAGGTCGAACTGTGATGAGTGAGGAACACAAAAGGGACCAGAAGGTCGAAACAACATTCGGAGTTCTGGTTGTCAGTGACACACGCACAGAGGCAACCGATAAGTCAGGCAAGATTGCAAAGGAACTAGCTATTGCTGAGGGACATACAGTTGGCGCTTACGATATCATTCCCAATGATACCAAGGCGATTAAAGAGATGATTTTGAGATACCTAGACGATCCAGAGATTAGAGTGATTCTCACAAGCGGTGGCACGGGAGTTGGCCGGAAGGACATGACAGCAGATGTGTTGGACCAACTCTTCGAAAAGACGCTAGATGGATTTGGGGAACATTTCAGGAAACTAAGTCATGATGAGATTGGCTTACCGGGAATTTACAGTCGAGCAACTGCAGGACTGATTGGGAAGAAGGTTGTGTTCTGTCTTCCTGGCTCAAAGAACGCTATGGCTACAGCATTGAATGAGGTTATTCTTCCAAGTATAGGCCATTTATTGTGGGAGGTCGATCGATGAGAGAGATGGAACCGTTCAAACTGCTAGTATCGCAACACGAGGCAGAGAAACTAGTTCTACAGAATTGTAAACCACTTGATGCGACAGAAGAGGTTCCATTATCTGAGGCATCGGGAAGGGTGCTTACCTCCGAAATCAAGGCTGATCGTTCAGTTCCCCCTTTCAATAGATCTGCAATGGATGGTTATGCGGTCATAGCTGAGGACACCTTTGGAGCAGATGAAGGTGGTGTTCATTTAGAACTGTCGGGCGTCATCCACGCAGGTGACGTTGCTTCAGAAAGTGTTACAATGGGTCATTGTATCCAGATTGCGACTGGCTCTCCATTACCAAAAGGAGCAGACGCTGTGGTCATGGTGGAGTACACCGAGAAGCAGGAGAACAGAATCCTTGTGACTCGACCAGTCTATCCAGGCGCCAATGTTTCAAAGAAGGGAGAAGATATTGTTGACGGTGACGTTGTACTTAGTGCTGGAAGCTGGTTATCACCCGCAAAAATTGGTACATTAGCCGCTCTAGGACGCACTGAGGTCGAAGTCTACGTCAGGCCGAGTGTAGCAGTTATCCCAACGGGAGAGGAGATAGTAACTCCTGGAAACAAGCTTTCTCCAGGTCAAATCTATGATGTGAATTCATTCACTCTTGAGGCTGTCCTTCGCGACAATGGGGCAGAAGTGAAAAGATATGATATTGTAGGAGACGAATACTCGTTACTCAAGAAAGTCATCGAGGATGCATGTGAGCATGATATGGTGGTGCTTTCAGGAGGTAGTTCTGTGGGCGAAAAGGACCTTCTAGCTGGGATTCTCTCAGACATTGGTGAAGTCTTTTTCCACGGAGTCCAAATCAAGCCAGGAAAGCCTACCTTGTTTGGAATGGCTCAAGAGACCCCCGTATTCGGAATGCCCGGATATCCAACATCTTGCCTCAGTAATGCCTACGTGTTTCTCATTCCTGCCATTAGACAAATAGCAAGGCTTCCGAAAGCTCGGCCAAAGACTATAGCGGCCAAGATTGGTAAACGTATTGTTTCCTCCTCCGGCCGACAGCAGTTTCTCACGGTCAGAATTGAAGACGGTGTGGCACATCCAGTGTACAAACACTCTGGTGCTATCACCAGCATGGCAAATGCAGATGGATATATCATCTTGCCAGTGAATCTTGATGTGATTGAGGAAGGTGAGTCGGTAGAAGTCACACTCTTCTAAATTGCTCAATATACATCTAAATCATTCCCAGACACGACTTTCCCATCGTAGCCACTCTTAACTTCTGCAAGAAGTTCATCCTCGGAACGTGACCAGAATAGCTGGTGATATAGAACAAGGAGTTTCGGTTGTGATTGAAAAGCGATCTCAGCAAGCTCATGAGACGATGTATGAACAGAAGTATGGTATTCTATCCACTCGGGTGCTCGATTTTTCAGAGCAACTGCAGAATAGACCTCATGTATCAGAACATCACAACCCCTGGCCTTCTCAACTAACACTTGAGTGGGGGCAGTATCTCCAGAGATTACAATGGTGCGGTCGGATGAAGTGAACTTGTATCCGTATGCCGGCCATGAGCCATGTACGACTGGGAATGCCTCAACTAACACCCTGTCATCCTGATATATGACTCCGGTACCATCTTCATCAATCTCGTTGCACTTCACGACATAGCTCTCTGGATTGGCTGGTTCTAGTCCGTTCAATCTCTCTCGAATATCTTCTTCATATGCTGCCAATATGTGATTGGTCATTGATTGAAGTCCACTTGGTCCATAGACTTCCAAGGGCGTACTGCGACCATCTACTGCAGGCGTGAAGATCAGATCAGGGTATCCACCTGTATGGTCTGAATGAAGGTGAGTCAAAAAGGCACGTGTTAATTGAGTTGATTTCAATCCTGCTTCAATCGCTCGTCTGACAACACCAGGACCAAAATCAACGATATATGGAGAACCATCTATTATGATAGCAACTGATGGTCCAGAACGAGTGGGATCAATATTTGGTGTGCCTGTACCAAGAAGAATCACGCTTGTAGCCACTTCAAACCACTCAGGACGGATTTCCCAGCTGATACCCGCACTCTTCCCAGGCCTCCCGCATCACTGGATTTCGCATGAGAAAAGCGTCAACTGTTTCTTTGGGTACTCCATTCAATGGACATGAGAAGTTCAAACATCTTGGGCATATCTTGAGATGTAAAACTGTTATCCATGTTCCCATCCCAATCAGTGTGAGCCCAAGAAAAAGCAACTGACCAGACAGTATGAGAAAGGGAATCGGATAACCTGCAAAGATGGTCAGACTGATTAGGAATTGAATTTGGTGCGATTGGCTCATTGGTTTTGGATTATATGGCCAGGTCTTATACAAACCATAATTTGCATAGCAATGCAGAGTATGACCCTGCCCACCATCCTCCGCATAGAATGGGCAATGACTACAAAGGACTCTGTTTTCCCAGAGCTCAAAGAAGATTAGCCAGTAGATGAAATACCCAATGACCCAAGGCCACATACCTCCAATGAGCATGCCTCCAATTGCTGGTATGAAGAACAGCATTGCGCTCCCCCCAAACATCAAGGTGTCATTTCGATGTATCTCGCAATGTATCTCATTACAGAGTGTACAGTCACCACACTCTTCCTTTGGTTTCCAGATGCATATATTGTGGGGGTTCTTCTCAAGCTGATTGGCATCTGTCGTCATAAACACACATCCTAGGTGTCTATCAATACCTCTGTCATAACTACCATTTAACACCTCTTGACTATTTCATCAAATTCCCTACCTAAAATCAGACAGACTAATAGCCCGCCACACTGGAGTGAAGATGGGTGTGATGAATGAAGATTGAGCCACTCCTGAATTCGCTTAAGGCGATGTCGTTAGATTTCCTTTCTACTGTGCTGGACACACTTCCGGTCGAGTTCACTATAATCGATGCTGATGACAATGTCCAATTCTGGAACAGGCATGGTATCCGTGTCTTTAAGCGAGGTCCTGCAGTCATTGGTAGAAACGTGAGGATGTGTCATCCAGCAGTTAGCATCGACAAGGTTGAATTAGTCATTGAGCGCCTCAAGAGTGGAGAGGAGGACTATATTGACTTCTGGATAGACCTCCCAGATGGAGATACACCCCGCAAGCTGTTGATCAGATACTATGCCATTCGTAATGATGAGAACGATTATTTGGGCGTACTAGAAACAACAATCAATCTGACGCCTCTTCAAGCATACAAAGGTGAGTTCCGCCTCAGTGATATCGAGTAGTCAAAGACAGAGTCCATGAATCGCATAGCATATGCGCAATTAGGGACAGCTCGCAAACAAATCGGACTTCATTCAGGAATAGAGTCAACCGATGGTGCTCGGATAGAGTCAGAATCATCTTGGGCATAGCCCAGTTTTGGAATCCAGATTCTGAAGTCCAGACCCTGACTGGGATCATATGTTACTCGATCTGAAACCTGCAAATTCCCACCATATTTCTCTGAGATGTGTGAGACCAAATGGAGCCCAACCCCTCCATATCTGCGGTCTTTATCAAACAAGTCCGCCTTTAGATCATCATTTATCCCAGGTCCATTATCCGTGATTGACACTTCATACCCTCGATCAAGTTCAGTCAGGCTCACCCAGATTTTCTTATTCTCACCTGGATTGTGAAGTACAGCATTTTCAAGAATATTGACCAATAGTGTTTCCAGAAATCTATCTGCAAGAACAACAGCTTCAAAATCCACAGGCTCATACTCAATGATGACATCAGAGAATCGGGAACGAATATCGAGCACAGTCTCGCCTATAACAATCTGTAATGATCTAGGGTAAAGAGGAGCGTCATCAATTTTTTCTGTTGCTTTGACTTTAGAAATAAGACTCGCGCATCTCTGAACATTTCTTTCTATATCCATGAGTGTACCAACTGAATCGGGATCATCCACAAACATGTTCAGTATCTCGATGCTCATTACTATGCCTTGTAAACGGTTTCTAATATCATGACTCATCAGATCGAGGTAGAGCATTGCTGTTTCTTCAGTTCTTTTGAGCTTCGTAATATCTCTATAACTCCATACTCTTCCAAATTCCTTCTGCCCTTGAATCAATGGAACTGTATAACACTCGAATATTCTGCCATCCATGAACTTCAGTGTTGAAATGTCTGCCGTAGAGCTTTTTGTTAGCTGCTGAACTTGTTCCTGAAACTGTAGAGGATCATCCAATTGGTCCAAGATATAATCCAACGAATACAATCCGAGTCCTCTATCAACTAAGGTTCTCGGAATCCTCCACATCTCAGCAAATCGCATATTGCTGTGGAGCAGTTTCCCTTGATTATCAACTACGAATATTCCATCAGCTGTAGACTCGAGAGTGGCTCTTAGCAGCTGTCTATGTTTCTCATCATTTTCATATAGGGACTCTTTAGAGTTGGGCAGATGTGAGTGCCTCACTATTCTTATGATGCCCATAAGCAATCCAAGTGATAAGGCAAGTATGATTGACTCACCTAGAGCATTCACAGATGGTTCAGGACTAACATCAACTGGAAGGGCCAATGTCGTGACACCTCTCAGAAGCAATAGGCCACTGACCCCTGTAATAGTGGCATTTGTCAGATTGAAACCAGATTGCCAAGTTGACCTTAAGCTGACTACCAATACGCTCAGCTGGACAATTGTAGAAATGAAGATGACAGTGAACACTAGCATGGTCTAACGAACTCCCATGACTTGGATATTCTATGTTCATCTACCAATGGTCAGTTCACATCTTGCATTCACTGCTTTCGCTAGATTTGTCTAGTCTTTGAATCTTTCAACTCAGGGTAACAATTGAGTTACCAAGGTTCATCAGGGTTATACGGTGGATCGTTCATAGGGAAAGAATGACGGGGGTCAATTCAAACTATAACGGACGAAATGTTCAGTTGGAACGCAAATTGCTTCCTAGAACGCAACTGTGGTTGTATCTTCTTAATAGGGAGTTTGTGGGAGACAAAATGGAAACACACTACAAGCTCATAAGGTTTTGAATAGTAAGATGTCAGTGATGGCTACTACAGATTCAGAAGTCAAAAGAATGTGGTCTGATTCAACTAAATTGATTCAAGATCGCTTCAGGCTTCAGGTTTCATCTGCGCCCAAAAGGGTAATCCTTGCAGATGAAACGAGTATTGTACGATCCGGTGGTCAGTACGATATCATCAGTCAAGAGTTGGTCGTTACTTCTAAAACTGCAGAGGGCACTATCCCCATTACAGGCGTCATTCTTCGAGAGAGTCTGATTGCGGCTCTTCCAGATACGCTTTGCACGGAGTCAAGACGAGACCTTGCTTTTGAGTATGCACGTCAAAACCTAAGGAAAGATGAACGCGCTATATGGGTTGACTTGTGGAAGACTATCCCCTCACAAAGACTTCGAGCAAACCTTGAATATACTTCCCATAAATTGATGGATTGGATGAATGCTCTGGGTGGTGATAACGAATTAGACTCACTGATTCATGAGCTTACATCAATGGCACGTTACGGGAAGTCCCTGAATTTCGAAGAATATGTCGAATACATGACACAAAGAACGCAGGATATTGAAGTCAGGCTGAGTCACACTGCCGTGAAAGTCATTGATGTGTTGCTCAAGAATCAAGACGTTACCAATATTGAATTAGCTAGTCTAGCAGGATTAAGCAGGTCTTGGTTATCAACACAAATCAATAGGCTCAAACGAAGGTATGTATTGATTGGAGTGGTTTACACTCCATTTTCGAAGATTGGTATACGGTCTTTCCATGTCATGCTCTCTGGTCAATCATGGGATGATCCCACACGCTTCATTTCAGACTGTCCATTTCTCTACAATGTTAGATACATTCTGAACGGCCCATGGCAGGTCTTAGCACGTCTTGCTCTACCAGACAATCCTGAAAACCTCCGAACTCTTGAGATGCTGTCATCTCGCCTTAACGACATTAGCGTGGCTGTGGACATAAGCGAAACGCATTCAGCTGGATTATCACATTCTTTCTATCATTATAGTGTTTCAAACCGTCGATGGGAGATACCTTGGGTAGCTATGCTAGGCTGGGGTCAAAGAATTCAAGACGAGTCTCTTGACAATCTAGTGGAACGCATTGATGCACCAGCGCATACAACTGATGAATATATTGATGATATCGACATGCGTATCTTAGGGTATGTTCACAGAGGAATATTCTCGACAAGAGCTTTGAGATCTAAGCTTGCAATAGGTCAGAATCAACTTTCTAGAGGTTTCAAGCGATTAAGGTCAGCTGGATTAATCCGAAAATCTTGGAATGTGAATAACATTGGCCTTAGAGAGCGTGTAGCACTAAAAGCCTCAGACAGGCGAGTTGGCAGGATCTTGGATGTGTGGTCGAGAGAGTTGCCTTGGGTCAACTTAAGATACGGAAAACGCAGAGACCTTCTCATGATCGCAGACCTACCGATAGGAGGGTCTGCTAAAATGATGGATACTATTAGAGCACTCAAGTGGCCCTTGATAGTGTCCCCATTGGGTAGTGGTATTGGAGGAAACTGGCGATTTCCTGAGCATCTATGGAATGTTGAGAGACAGAGATGGCAGTCCGCAAAAGAAGATATCGAACTCTGGATGGACCGTTTCCTCGAAGAATGTGAAACCACTGTTCCCAAAATATCAACATCGCAAAGAGGGCGAGTGCCAATTTCCAGACGTCGAGAGTGATATGCAACCTCGAATCATATCGAGTAACAGATTTCTTCGAAAAAAGAGAATTCGTTAATGGACGCTACTTATTACTCTAGAGAATACATACTAAACCCTCGCAGACTGCAGTAAATCACGGTTTCAAAAACCCATCATCAGCTTATATACACGAATCTGGATTCTTTACCCGGGACCGTTCTCACTAGCGAATCGGGGACCCGAAAAACGGTAGGTTGGGGGGCCCTGGTGGAATCGTGATTGCTTCGAGATCGGACTCAGATACGAGTCAATAACAGCAATCGGTTACAAAATCAAGGTGGATATAATCATGAACATCATCCGAATATTCCCACAATGGAGATTTCGAAAATATGAGGATATCGGGGAGCTGATTTCACTATGACGCGTCCTGTTGTCCATGTAGCAATAACGAACGTTTGGGATAGTATTGCTATAGAGCGAATAGCCATCCGTCGGTCTATCACAGAATTGGTAATTGTATACCCAAGCAATCTGGAGTGTCATGCACTTGACCTAGTAGGGAAGTTCAAATCACTTGGACTACTCGTAATGTCAGTGCCTGTTGCACACAACAACTTTGACAATACACTCTCATCAATCCTGAGAGCATTGAATGAACCTAGGTTGGATGACTATCATATTGAGTTCAATGTGACTAATAGTTCTGGAATCATGACTGTTGCAGCGTGCATGGCAGCTGCGATTGTCAAGGCAACTGTGATTTGTTCAAGAGAAAGTGAGTTGTTTGAGATTGAGGAAGTATGGCCATCAGATTTGGTGAATCTCACTCATCGAAAACGTGACATTCTAGAGTATCTCGCGATTCAGTCTGAGCCAATCTCCCAGACAGCCATTACCAACGGCACTGGAGTCATGAGGTCAGGGGTTTCCCGGCATCTACGCGATTTGGAGAATGCAGGCTATGTAGTTAGATCTCGAAAGGCGAGACAAAAGTATGTTGAGATAACCAACCTTGGTGCGACAGTTCTTCATCACAAACAGCTGAGGAAACGACGAGTTTGGGGTCCTGTCACGGACCATTCACATCCCATTTACCAGGTGGTAGGACGAGCCCATGGATGACACAAGGTCATTGACCTTTGAGCCTGGAAATCCTGGCATGTTTGAAGACTATGCAGCTTTATACAACACTGTTGATAGCCAGGACAATCCATATCATGTTGCCTTTGCTAAGGATGTCTTTCAATCCATTTTTCTAAAGTCAGACTTCCAATTATCTCGTGATATGGTGCATGTATTGAATGACGCAGGTGAACTCATTGCTATAGGAGCAATATTCTCGTCCGACTCGGCATCGACTGCTACCTTGAAAATTCAGGTTCATCCAGACTATAGACGTAGGGGCATAGGCACAAAGATTTTCGAATACCTGCGTGAACAAGGACGACTTCGGGGTGTTTCTGAGCTGGCTTGTTACGCTCCCAGCTATCGACCATCCACTGAGGATTTTCTGACTGCCAGAGGATTGAGCTTCTCACATTCAATGGTAAAGATGCATATTGACCATGAAAAACCTGCAAAACCTGCATTACATCCCTGGGGATTTAAGGTCCGAGCTATGAATGTCCGAAAGGAACTCAATCTATGGGCTTCGATTCAGAATAAGCTCTTTCGAGGAATAACGGGTTATGAGAGTGTCACGCCAGAAGACCTTCGCCTCCACACCATGCAATCTGGTTTCGATCCTAACTTGGTTGTTGCGGCCGAGGTTAAAAACATCATAATCGGACTCTGTGTTGGATGGTCATTTGCGCCTAACGGCAAGGAAAGTAAAGGAAGGATACTACAGATCAAAGGAATTGGTGTTCATCCCGACTTCCAGAGAAAGGGTTTTGGCTTTGCTCTAGTTCAAGAGGTTATGAATCGCGCGTACATAAAAGGACATACTAGAACTGAGCTTCTCGTTTCTGAGGCAAATCAAGCCGCTGTAAAATTGTTTCTAAAGCTCGGGTTTGAGGAGAGATACAGACAATTGTGGTATACAGGACCTTGCTGCTAAAACTCCCTCACATTCGAAATCATAAATGCAAACGTGTATATGTGACCCTTCTATTAACTATAATGAATTTCCTAGG
>CAJHYO010000043.1_pt1 | contig 26498 bp, 20 predicted proteins | sample 9198741 | NCBI WGS metagenome assembly CAJHYO01 (sample SAMEA7708364, study PRJEB35096) | sediment metagenome | biome: marine neritic benthic zone biome [ENVO:01000025]; feature: sediment [ENVO:00002007]; material: shallow marine sediment [ENVO:03000034] sea grass bed [ENVO_01000059] ... | reverse complement strand
CCGATGCTGAAGGAGTTGAGTATGTTGGATTCTCTGGAGGTGTAGCCTTGAATCGGATAATCACTAGTGCAATAGTTGATGTGGTTAATTCCAGAGCAAAGAAGCCCCTCATCCACAATAAGGTACCACCTGGAGATGCAGGTGTTTCAGCTGGACAAGCAGCTGTTGCAGTTGCCATGTTAGAGTAGTGCTTTTACCGCTTTCATTCCAAGCTCAAGGGCTTGTACATTAGTTCCTTCGAATTTCTTTGGGAATGTCGTCCGTACAATCTTGAGTGCTGTCTTCTTCTTTATTGGTGTGATTCCGGTTCCTAGAATGCCACCCAACATTACCATATTCAGTGACAAGGAACTTCCAGCTTTTTGCGCCAAGGCCATTGCATCAATCTCAAGAATACGAGTAGTGAACTTCTTGATACTATTGATGATTTCTTCATGATTCGGATACTCTGCTTTACCCATTGATACTGCAACAGGATACTGAATATGGGAGCTAATTAGCACGGATCCACCTTCTGCGATGGTATGAATCTCCCTTAGGGTTTCAACAGGTTCGAAACCCACGAGCAAATTCGCAGTACCAGGATCGATTATTGGTCCTTTTGCTTCATCTCCAATTCGAACAGTACAGACAACATGACCTCCACGTTGAGCCATTCCATGGATTTCACCCACTCGAACATTCAGTGAGTCTGCGAGTGCTGCCTTTGCAAGAATCTCAGCAAGAGTAAGGACACCCTGTCCTCCAACACCAGTAATTGCAACATTTATTGTATTATTATTACCAGTCATCACTGCGCCTCCTCTTGTTTGATTGCTCCTTGAGGACAGACTGAAACACAAGTACCGCACAGATTGCACAATGTTTCATCTATCACTGATTTTTCGGTTTCAGGATCTTGATACATTGCCGGGCAAGACAAGCGGTTCAAACAGCGCTTACATGCTGTGCATGTTTCTTCATCAACATAGTATTTTGATGGAAATTCGCCGCTTCTTCGACGTTCAGCTGCTGTAAGGAGAGCGCATGGTTCTATTGACACCATCACTGCTGGAGCTTGGTTTTCTCTGACCCATGTCACCATTTCTCTCACTTCTGCAACAAGGGTTGCCATGGGATCGAATGGTTGAATGGTCTTGACATATTCCACACCTAGCCCCTTGCATACTTCTGCAATATCAAGAGGTGGAACTTTCTCTTGCATTCCGGTCACTCCAGTACCAGGATGTGGCTGATGTCCAGTCATTGCTGTGGTTCGGTTATCGAGAACCACTAGACTGATGGGATGATTATTGTAAACCGCATTAGCAATGCCGGGTAGTCCAGAAGCAAAGAAGGTACTGTCACCAATTGAGGCCACGACATCATGACCTGTAACACGGGCAATTCCACAAGCTGTAGTGATTGAGGATCCCATGTCAAACAAAATATCAGCAGTTTCGAGGGGTGGTGCGATACCAAGAGTGTAGCATCCTATATCTGTTGGATAGATTGCCTTACCTCGTGTGGCAGTACGGATAGCATAGTAAGTTGCTCGGTGGGGACATCCTGCACAGAGAAGAGGAGGTCTTGGGGGTAAATCAGGAAGCTCACCAGTTTTCTTGTCTATCTCATCCCAATTAATACTTGTATTACGATTAATAATCTTAGATAGTGCTGTGACTACAATTCGTGGGGTGTACTCAAAGATACGGGGAAAAAGGCCTTGGTCTTTTCCAAGGATTTCTACAGAGATTTCATTGATCTGAGCGATTCTTCTTGCATGAGTTTCCAAGAAGGGTTCTAGCTCCTCAATGATTACAACTCTTTTGTGACGCTTGAGGAATTCTCCGATTTTTCCTTCAGGCACTGGATGGGTCATCCCAAGTTTTAGAACTTCTGCCGAAATCTCCATTGATGTGAGTGCCTCAAGGACATAGTTGTATGAAACGCCACTGGTGATTATTCCAAGGTCTCCTTCACCGTGGATGAAGTTAAGGGAAGTTGACTCAGAAACCTCCATTGCCTTCTTCATAGTCTCAAGTAGTATCGGATGACGTTTTCGCGCAACTGTTGGCATTGGAACAAATCGAGATGGGTCCTTCTCAAACTCCACAGTGGTGGGACGTTCTCTAATCTCTCCAAATTCCACTGGCGCTCTGGTATGGTTGACGCGAGTAGTTGTCCTAAGAAGAACGGGCATTTCGAGCTTCTCAGATATCTCATATGCGTCAATGAGCATTGACTTTGCTTCAGCAGGATCAGATGGTTCGACCATTGGCATATTGCCCATCAGAGCATAGTATCTACTATCATTCTCATTTTGGGAGCTCCACATACTGGGATCATCTGCAACTACAATGACCATGCCACTGCGTACACCGACATATGCCAGTGAAAAGAACGGGTCAGCTGCTACATTGAGACCTGGTCCTTTGCATACCATCATTGATCGTACACCTGCTACAGCCGCGGCACCAGCAACTTCCAAGGCGACCTTTTCATTGGCACTGAATTCGAAGTAGAAGTTTGGTATATGAGGTGCCATGAATGTCAGATTGTTCCCAATCTCACTGCTTGGAGTACCAGGGTAGAGTGCAACAAGTCGTACTCCGGCTTCAAGAACGCCCCGTGCAATTGCCTCATTAGCAAGAAGTAGAGATTTCTTTCCCACTTTGTCTTCTAGAAGTTCTTCGGGTTTGGTCAACCACTTAGCCTCCAATTTCTTAATTTGTTGCTGGGATGATTCGTCCGGGATAACTCGGTCTATCAACCTTGTGGTATTGGAAATGCTCAAAAACGGGATTTTGTAATACATGTAATATCCTAGAACACGTGTTCTAACATATTAATATATCCTATATCCAGATATTATGGTCTGGCACCCCTTCATTTCCACTGGAACTGATAAAATGGAGAGATCAAGAGCGGTGAATGAATGATAATGATAAAATGGAGATGATTGCGAGCTCCACAAACGACTATTTATATTTACTTATTTCGAAAAGTATCGAAACTTTCAAAAGTTTCTAATGGAAATCAAGGGGTGTGTCAGGTCTTAGAACACGTGTTCCAACTACGAAATCTCTCTAATGACCTCAAATACTTTAGCTTTCATGATATCTGAATATGACGCAAACAACGAATCAAAGAGAGATCTATACCGACCAGGCACTAGTATTGCTGAATCTGCCACTGCGTATGCACCTTCTGACATATCAATAAGACCTGGTTTCCTCCGTTGCCTAATCCCAGTCTTTGTTTTCCAAGAATAGGTATATCCATAGAGTTCCTTCGTGAATGAAACACGGCGCGCATTTGTTTCACGTGCGCGTCTACAATCATACAAGTAGAGGAAGAAAGCCATAGAAGTTGGAACACATGTTCACATTTTCAGGCTTAGTAATACAAGATGTTCCAAGATGGAAAGGTTAATGCTGATGAAGTGTTCCACGCGGGATGTCTGCAGCCAGGCAGGAGCTCCCAAATGAACATTATCGGACTGCGAAGTGAAGAAAAACCATTCGAGTCAAGAGTACCTCTGGTACCCAAGCATATTGCAGATCTAGCAACCAAGTACAATATTCGATTTGCTGTGGAACCTAGCGATCAACGTTCCTATCCTGCCCAGGATTTTACCGAAGTGGGTGCAGAGGTTCATCCTCTGAAAGGCAGTGAAGTCCCTGTTATTCTAGGAATCAAAGAAATACCAATCAACTTCTTTGAGAAGGGGAAAGTGTACATCTTCTTCAGTCATACAATCAAGGGACAGGAAGACAACATGGACATGCTCCAGAAAATCCTTGATGTGGGTGCGACTCTCATAGACTATGAACGGGTCATCGATGAGAAAGGTAGACGATTGATCTTCTTTGGTAACTGGGCTGGAATGGCCGGGATATCTAACACATTTAGGGTACTTGGTGATCGGCTGGAGTCCAAAGGAATCACACCCAATCCTTTTGCAGGATTGAAACCAAATCTGGAATGCAAGGGTCTTTTGGAGCTCAAGGAACAATTTCAAGCTCTTGGAGAAAGAATTGCAGACATGGGCTTACCAGAAGCTATGATTCCCTTTGTGGTCGGGTTTGCTGGATATGGAAATGTTTCACGCGGTGCCCAAGAGATGTTCGATATCTTGCCACATGAACAGGTAGATCCAAGCCAGCTATCCAAGATATCTAGTCCAAAATCAAATGTCTTGTACAAATGTATCTTCAAGGAGGAGCATATGGTCAAACCAAAGGAACAAGGCGTAGAGTTTGATCTTCAAGACTACTACAAACATGGTGCCGCAAAGTATCAGGGAGTTTTTCATGAATATGTCCCCTATATGCCAGTTGTTCTGAACTGCATCTATTGGACGGAGAAGTACCCCCGTCTCATAACAAGGGACTTCATCAGAAACCATTGGAAGGACAAGAATAGACGACTTGAGGTTGTTGGTGACATTTCTTGTGATGTAGATGGTGCCATTGAATTCACGATTAGAACAACCAATCCTGGAAGTCCTGCTTTTACTTACTTAGTGGAAGAGAATCAAGCAGAATCTGGTGTGGAAGGAGATGGACCAGTAGTAATGGCTGTTGACAATCTTCCCGCCGAGCTTCCACGAGAGTCATCAACTTCGTTCAGCGAAACCCTTTTGGGCTACATACCTGCGCTGGCGAAGGCAGATTTCACGGTTCCCTTTGAGAAGCTCGAACTACCTCGGGAGCTCAAGAATGCCGTGATTGTATACCAAGGAAGCTTAACGAAAGATTACGAGTATCTGAATGAACATCTATCTGAGGAGAACTAGCTATGAAGAAAGTCCTTTGTCTAGGAGCAGGCCTCGTGGCCCGTCCCTATGTCCAATACCTGAGCAATCATGGTTTTCATGTCGTGGTTGCCAGCAGAACCAAGAGTAAAGCGGAACGACTCATTGAGGGGTGCAAGAATGCTAAGGCTGTCACTTTCAACATAAAGACTGATGATAATCTTCTTGATGAACTGACCTCACAAGCTGATATAATCTGCTCTCTTCTACCTTACACCTATCATGTGAAAGCGGCCAAAGTGGCTATCAAATATCAAAAGCCATTCTGTACTACTTCCTATATCTCAGATGAGATGAAGGGGCTAGATGAAGAAGCCAGAGCCGCGGGAGTCCTTATTCTGAACGAATGTGGAGTGGATCCAGGCATTGATCATATGAGCGCCATGCAAATCATTGATCATGTCCACAATCAAGGTGGAAAGATTGCCAGTTTCACGTCCTTCACAGGTGGTCTCCCAGCTCCAGATGCCAATGATAATCCCTTTGGATACAAGCTTTCATGGAGTCCACGGGGGGTTCTCCTTGCTGGTCGTAACGATGCTCAATTTCTGCGTGATGGAAAAGAAGTCAAGATTCCTGGTCCCGAGCTCTTTGACCATTATGAGATAATGGAAGTGCCTGGTGCAGGCAAGTTCGAGGGCTATCCTAATCGGGATAGTATGCCATTCATCGACTACTACGGTATTCAAGAAACCAAGACAATGCAGAGAGGTACTTACAGAAACCTCGGCTGGTGCGGCACGCTCAAGAAAGTGGCTGACATAGGTCTCTTGTCTATTGAAGAGCGAAGCTTTAGTGGCATGACGTACGCTGAAATGATGAGTGAGCTAGTTCAAGCCGAAAACTCGGAATCATCAGCAGACGCAACATCAAGGAAAGCAGGTCTCAAGAAGGATGACCCCATAATCCAGCGGCTTGAATGGCTGGGTCTATTCAGCAATCAGGAAGTTCCTTCTGATGTTACAACATACCTAGATTCAATATGTAATCTATTCGAGCAGAAGCTGAAGTATGCTCCTGGTGAACGTGATATGATTGTCATGCATCATGAGTTCATCGCTGAATATCATGATCGAAGAGAGAAGATCACATCCACAATGATTGACTATGGAATCCCAAATGGTGATTCTTCCATGTCTAGAACAGTTGCTCTTCCAGTGGCAATCGCTAGTAGGATGATTCTTGAGGGGTCAATAGATTTGATTGGAGTCCACCGACCAGTCATGTCAGAAGTCTATGAGCCAATCCTAAAGGAATTGGAAACACTGGATATCAAATTAGAAGAACATACGGCCAAACTATAAGAAATCACTCAAAGAGAGCCGCTCTATTTACCAACATGCATCTGAATCGATGCAAGAATATCTTCGGCTCTCTCGGTTTCTTTTTGAACTTCCGCAATCTCTGTCTTAAGCCTGTACGTGTAACCCGAGCGATTACCGTATCTCTCCAGATGTCCCTTACCATCATTCCACATTCTAGCCAAGTATGTAGATGCGGTACTCTTTGGAAGATCTTCATTGAAGGTTGCTTCAAATATCTCAGCCACGTCGAGCGAGGAGAACTTGCCATGCTTGAACGATGCATAGATCACAATGTGCATCTTTTCAAAGCTGCTCATTGATTCGAAACTGACCTCTTCAAACTCGACCTCGACATCTTCTTGTTCTACTACAAACAGGATGCCCGTACTTGCTTCCAAGAAGACCTTGAACTTCTCAATCATTTCCTTTACACTGCCCCCCTCGACCTCAAAGCTGGATTCTTCTCTCTTTGATTCATCAATCACTACAATCTTGAAATCAAAGGGCTCATCGGTCAGGGACAGAATCCTCTGGAACCTGGTCAACGCCTCATCAGGGTTGACATACTTACATTGGAATACCTCTCGAAGTCCTGGTCCCGAGTTGTATGTGAACCGATAGACATAGTTTGTACGATCTTCAGACTTCAAGTATTCCACCAAGACCTATTTGGGCGTTCATACCCGCTGCAATATTCACAACGGACTACAGACCGCGACCAAATAAGTGTGAGTATGTGAATTAGCAATACAGGGATAACGGCAACATAATGCGCCTATACGTATTCAGAACACGTCCGTCTTGATACGGATGTGCTGGCAGCTTGTACGGCCAATAGACGAGAAAAGAAGCGCTATGAGGCCTTATTTTCGTAAAAAGAGGGTATTATTCAAACCTTCTCCTATTCACTAGAATATGTGCTTTGTGAATGAGGTGATAGGCATTTCATATCTCTTTTTGTCCTGTTCCACTGGAAACCAAGGGGTGGCTTCATTCACACACTCAAGAAGGTTTATGGGCTCTTCTTCCGTATGTTTAAGGCCATTTGAACGCTCTTTTATGGAAACTGTTCACAAAAAGGGCGCCATTCACACGTAATCACTGTGAAAACCTGTTAATGACGTGAACATGTCAACCTTCTTGGATGACTTGGATTGGCATCAAATAGTCTAATGGCTCCTCCCCAAGGACCAGTTGAGTAAAGGACTCATCAGTATTCACATTTGTCACTGTTTCCAGTCGCCCCCTTGCCTTAACTGCTTCACCTGCGAACACATGCTCTGTGAATCTCCCTCGAAAACTGACCAACCTCTGTAGATGTCATATCATCAGACTCCACGGCATAGATGCATGGAGTGAATATCGAATCGGAGTCATCTGTAACTACACAGTCTACTATCTGAATCCCTTCATCCTGGATAATCAAATCTTCATACTTGTGTTCTATCTCTTCAGGAAGCTTGACCGCTCTGATGAAGAAGTCCAATGATCTGAATAATCCCTGAAGGGCTTTCTGAGATTCAATCTCCTGCAATGCTTTATTCCATCGTTCATGTTTTTCCCATCTAAACTTCACATGGTGTTTCAATCGGTCACCATGATACAGCTCTATTTCCGGGAATGAAACCAATTTGTCCTTAAGTGACCTGTGAACCTTTCTTGCAGGTTTTGACCCATAAACGACAAGATCGATATCAGACTTTTTATTTGAAAGGCCCACAAGCTGAGACCCTGTGAGTCCTATGTCTGACCACTCTACACCAGTATACTTCACAAGGAGTTCCGCAAGACTACGAGAAGCTCTTTCTAGCTCATTGACGTGCATTCCCAAATCAAGAAGCTGTCGTAAGCCATCTATTGGATTAAGGACAAATGAGATACGGTTTCTAGGGACAGCTTGGAATTGTCGGCCTCGTTTTTCATCGAGCCACAAATACTGTGGATATTTCGTAAGAAGGATTTCATCCCGTTCTTTTAGGTTGTACACCTTTCTGAACCTAGTACCACCTTTTGATTGGCGGTCACCTCGTTTATCTTGGATGTAACGCAGATATGCAATGATTCTGTCTTTGGGATGAGTGACGCCCTTTACTTCGAATAGAAGATTGTCGTCAGTCAATATGAAATAGCCTTCAATAGGTGCAGTATTCATGGGACTCATCAAGTTCTGAACACAAGGCCAACAATTAAAGAGACCTCCGCGTACAAAACTGACTATGACAGCACCAATGGACATCAAAGCGGATTTTGGTGTATATGATGCAGAACCAGAACTTGTCTATCTCGATTCAGCGAGCACAACCCTGGTTCCAAAGACTGCTGTAGAGGCGACACAGCGATTTCTCAATGGGACCGTGTCATCCGCAAGAAGAGGTGCCTATAGACTGGCTGTAGATGCCAGCTCTATGACTGAAGATGTCCGTAAGTCATTAGCAGATTTTATGGGTACTGCAAAATCACAAATCTCCTTTCAGAAATCCATACCAACTGCCGTTGCATCCTTTGCATACGGATATGATTGGAAAGGAACAAATCGGAAGAAGATTGTGATAGCTCAGAGTGAAGAGCATTCAATTCTTGTCACACTTCTAAGAGTAGCTCAAACACTTGGTCTTCAAGTAGAAACGGTTTCGATATCGTCGGATGGTATTCTTAACTTATCAGACCTTGACAAACATGTCGATGCAGGAACAGGAATTGTTGCAGTCAGTCATGTAACCGTTGGCAGCGGAGTGAAAAATCCCCTCCAAGAAGTTACGAAAATCTGCCAAGATCATGATACAATACTTCTCACAGATGCCACACGTTCCATGGGAGTGACAGACTCCACTCTTTCATCCCTAGAGGCTGACATTACAGTTTGCTCAGCCAATATCGGTTTGATGGCTCCTCCAGGTCTAGCACTACAATGGATCCGTAAGGACCTCGGAGAAACTCATCAACCTGGTGTTCTGGGTGGTTCTGCAGTTGCTAACGTTGAAACTGAGTCATTTGAGATTGCTCTTCAACCAGATAAATTCGAATCTGGGATTCTAAATCTTCCCGCAATAGCAGGTCTTGGCGCTTCTCTCGATTATCTGCGTGAAATCAGAAATCAAGGTCAGCTCAAACACATGGACGCACTCACAGCCCACACATATGATTCTCTTAGTGAAATAGAGGGGATAATTCTACATGGTAGTCCCACTAAGAAGAACAGCATTTTTGGATTCAACATAGGTGAAGAGAACGGAATTAATTGTCACGAAGTTGCTCTTTTCCTAGATGACTCCAATATTGCAGTTAGAAGCGGCTTGGTCTGTGCTCATCCATTAATCAAACCATTTTCGAAGGAAGGACTTGTTCAGATATCACTTCATGCCTACAATACTATAGAGGACATTGATCGACTGACTGAGTCACTTCGGATGATTATCAAGGAACTCCTATGATTGTCCAAACAAGGTCTATCCAATACCGAAGACAGGAGGATAGATGACAAAGTATTGTACGATTACTGCAAGAAGCACTCCACTCATCACTAATCCTTTCCCACGCTTCGAGTTTACCTCTGTGAACCATAGAATTGCTCCCGCGAGGACGACAATCGCAGCGGAAACTCCACCTATGAAAATCAGAAAGTCCCATATTTCCACAAAATATCCGGCTATTAGGTTGGCAAAGTCAGCCAACGGACTAAGTAGATCTGCTGGCATTGGTTTCACACATTAGATATTCATTCCCATGTAGATTTAAGGTCCTCAGAGAACAGTGACCGATTTAGCTAGGTTTCGAGGTTTGTCAGGGTCATATCCTTTTCTCCGTGCCATATAATAGCTGAAGAGCTGAAGTGGTACAACATATGGCATAACTGAGAATTCCGAGTCAATTCCAGGGGGAATTATGAATGAGTAATCTGAGAGACTTTCCAATTCCTCATCGCCTTTTTCAATGACAGAGATTATCGATGCACCTCTTGCTTTCATCTCCATAATGTTACCAATAATCCGATTTCTGGTTTCATCTCTTGGAGCAACGAAAATCACGGGGTACCCGTCGTGAACTAATGCTATAGGTCCATGTTTGGATTGCCCAGCAGAGTACGCTTCAGCATGATTGTAAGCAATTTCCTTAAGTTTTAGTGCCCCTTCTTCAGATGTTGACTGGGAAATTCCTCTTCCCAAAAAGAGGAGGCTTGGTCTGTCATGAAGAAGGCCTGCAAGCTGTCTAGCCTGTTCTTCATTCCTCGAAATGACTTCTGAAATAGTATCTGGTAGATTCTCAAGTCCCCGTCGCTTTTCGTCCAGTACTTTCTTGTCCACAGAACCAGTAAGCTCGCCAAGCGCTATGGCTAATTGGGCTAGCGATGTGAGTTGAACCATGAAGGTCTTAGTGGCTGCAACGCCAATTTCTGGACCTGCTTGGGTAATTATAATGTGATCAGCAATTCGTGTTATTGAGCTTCCCACAACGTTCGTTATAGCTACCACTTTTGTCCCGAATCTTTTTGCGTATTTGACGGCTGTTATAGTGTCAGTCGTTTCACCTGATTGAGTAATAGCTACAATACAGTCGTTCTCGGACAAAGCATCATACACAGTATCAGGGAACTCACTAGCTAGCTCAAACCTAGGCAAGACTCCAGCTAGTGAGGCAAACATGTGTTTTCCAGCCATAGCTGCATGACCAGAAGTTCCCATTGCAAGGAAGTACACATTTCGACTCTCGTGAATCAGTTGAGCTGCACCTTGTACAATCTCCGGTCTCAGATGAAGGGTATTTCTAATTGCGTCTGGCTGTTCATGAATCTCTTTTAGCATGAAATGAGGAAATCCACCTTTCTGTGCTTGGTCTGCCGTCCAGCTAATCTCAATGGTTTCTCGGTCTACAATGGTTCCATCAGAAAGCTTTCGGATCTTAACGCCATCTGTAGTCAGTGTAGCAACCTCTCCATCAAGGAGTAGAATCATGTCTTTGGTCATTGGCAAGAATGCAGGGATATCTGATGACACGTATGTAGTGTCTGCTTTTCTCCCAAGTACAAGGGGATTCCCATCACGAGTGCATACAATCTTACCATATTCTTTTGTGGTCATTGCAACAATGGCATATGTTCCCTCTATTCTCTTAGTGACCTCCGTGACGGCTTCGGTCAGATTCATGCCATTGGCCATGTAATCCTCAATCATATGAGGGATGACTTCTGTGTCAGTTTCAGAGCCGAATTTATGTCCCTTTGAAGCAAGCTCTTTCCGAAGCTCCAGAAAGTTGTCAATAACACCATTATGGACCACGGCAATCTTATTGCTACAATCAAAGTGTGGGTGCGAGTTATACATTGATGGAATCCCATGGGTTGCCCATCGGGTATGTCCGATTCCCATGCTACCAGGCATCTCATCAAGATTGAGTTTCATATGGACTTCCTCAATCTTGCCCTTGTCTTTCTTCATATGCAGCTGATCATCTGCGATAGTTGTTACACCTACTGAATCGTAACCTCGATATTCAAGACGTTTCAATGCCTGATGGAGAAATGGGGCTACTTGACCCCGCTTCTGAACGACACCTATTATTCCACACATCTACAAGGTCCTCAGACTCACTATTGATACACAACAGTCACTATCCACCAAAAAGAGTTTGTGTAGATGACACAAAATGACCTAACCAGTCAGTTCAATCTCAATATAGACAGAATCGGGAATACGTACTCGCATTATCTGACGAATTGCTCGCTCATCTGCATCAATGTCAATCAGACGCTTATGAACTCTCATCTCCCACTTGTCCCATGACTCAGATCCTTGCCCACATGGAGTCTTGCGTGTGGGTATGACCATTCTTCGTGTGGGTAATGGAATTGGACCAGACATTCGGACTCCAGTCTTACGAGTTATTCGTCTGATTTGATTACAGACACCATCTAGGTGTTCAGTACTCGTGCTTGACAGTCGAATCCGTGCTTTCTGGGTCATTGTAGGGTCAGCCTCGTCTACGAGGTAGATGACGCAACGGAATTTCATTCGGATAAAAAGGTTGTCTTGTGTAGTGACTTGGAACACACTTTCTTGCATTTTCAGATAACAATGTCCATAAGTATGAACACAACCAAACGAGATGAGTGTTGGATTTGAATGAGCTCACGATAGTAAAGTTAGGAGGATCTGTCATAACCCACAAAGGTTCATCCCCGCCCGCTATCAATCAAGAGAACCTCCTTCGTATAGCCGAAGAACTGAAGGCATCAAAAGAATCGCTCATAGTAATCCTAGGTGGTGGAGCACATGGACACCAAGCAGCTCATGCACATGGCTTTGGCGAACTCTCGACTCCACCGGAGCAATTAATCCGAGGGATCCCCTCAATACGTCATAATATGTCAGTTCTTTCACTTGCTGTCGAAGAAGCATTGAATGACGCAGGTGGGCATGGAGTAGTACTACCTCCTTTTCTTATGGCAGCCTTGAATAACAAAAAGATCACCAGCTTTCAAACGTCATTCATTCAAGAGGCAATTCAATCCGGTTTCACGGTCATCACACACGGAGATGTTTGCTTTGACGAATCTCTTGGTGCTTCTATTCTGAGTGGCGATACAATTGCAGTCTATCTAGCAAAGGAGCTGAGAGCCACCTCTCTTTACATTGGAACGGATGTGGATGGAGTCTTTGAAGAAGATCCTAAGACAAATCCTGAAGCAGTCCATATTGATATAATCGATAATACAAACATAACTAATGTCCTCAGCAAAGCAGGACCATCCAATGCTACTGATGTCACTGGTGGGATGAAAAAAAAACTTGAAGACCTCTTCACGTTGACAGGTCTTAATGTCAACATCGCAATCTTCAATCTTGGAGTGTCTGACCGTCTTTCTACATTGCTCTCTGGGAAAACTCCACCATGTACAACAATCCGTTTCTAGATTGGTTAACTAATGCCCTGCAGCACTAGTCACAGAAACATACTCTGAGAAGTCATAAAGCAGGATATTATCTGGCATTACTACACTATCCTCAAGATACTCCGCGGCAGTCAATACACAGACAATTCGTCCTGACTTACAGGTTCTACAAGCAATATTACTCTGAAGATGGAGTAATGTGTTGAGCTGTTGCTGATTTGGAAAGACAACATACGAAACTCCATTCGTACAAAGGTCATAGTAGCCATGATTACGAGAAACAGAATTCTGCTGCTTTCGTAGTTCCTCCTCAAGAGCATCAACAGCTGAATCTTTGAGTTTTCCTAGTTCACCTGAGTTCACAATCCAAAGCCCCTCATCCAAATCAATGAAATCAAGATCGTTCCCAACACGGAGTGCCATCAGAACCTCATCAGCCAAGAGTTCTGTTAATGCACGTCTTCCTTCTTCCACGCTCATTGGAGTGGATTTGCCTTTGAGTGATTGCAGAGCTGTTGTTTCGATGAATTCCAGCAAGACATTCCATTCGGTTCTACCATTGGATAAATCTACAAAATCCTGAATCAGCTGAAACCACAGACGCATCTGTATTGCACGGTTTGTTGCAGTTCCAACGTCATGCATAGCACCAATGAGATTGGTTCCTTGTCCATCATCCTTGCCTGTATCATCGCCGATGGCTGTCAAGTCTACATTAGTTGACGATCCAGTTACTAAGTTTTCAATCATCGTATCAAGTGAGCTGGGAAATGCTGAAACTATGCTCACTGCATCAAACTCGTTTGTTTCGTCCATAACTTCCCTAAGCTTGGCAGCTGCAACACTTCCTCTTACAATCACAACCAGCTCAATGACATTATTCCCCAAATTGCTCATGTAATTTCGAATTTTGGCTAAGGTTGTTCTCATTGACGATGCCTTGAGATGCTGAGGAAGTATTAGTATAGCCCTGTCATCAAGAATGATATCTGGTCCTTCGTCCAGATTCCTTTCCCATGTGGTATCAAACAATCCTAGCTTTTCGATAATGTAGTCAGTTATTGCCGTTCTCACCGCATCAAGCCCTCGGCCTGGCAGAGTAAATATGAAGTCACCAGGAACTAGCGACAATGCTTCTCTCTCAATTGTCCCTAAGGAAACTAAGTCACGAATGACCTCATTTATGTCATCATTTTCAATCCTAGGATCGATTGATCTCAAAATCCCCTGAATCTCAGCTTGAGTACCCATACTTCGAGAGGCAAGAAACGCAACAACATGCGATCCCAACTCTCCCAGTCTGTCATATACTGCACCTATTGGTTTGGAAGAGCTAACACTTCTTGACCTAACTGTAATATCATGTTCAAGAGAAGATTCCCTGCCTTCCTTAGATTCAGTTTCAATTTCACCATGAATTACAGATTCAAGAGGTTTCTTCAAAATGGATGCTATCTGAAAAGGTGATGTTGCAATCTCGAACGGTTCAGTTCCAGGCAAAACAATCAACGCTCTTCCACGTTTCAATGTCTTCAGATAGCGTTCTTGCTCTTCATTAAGAGACATGAATCTTGCCCCGATGGGACTGTCATAGGGGAGACGGAAAGTGATTTTCGTAGCAGTGTTTGCCAAAATGTTTGAAGACACATTTGGTCGAGTTGAGATTACGATGACTCCTTGTCCGGTAGCACGCTGAAGCATCACCATAGATTCTCCAGTTGTGACATCCGCAGCTGTATGTCTAGTATAGCTCTCTGGCACAAGATTACTGGCTTCTTCAAGTACCACTAGATGATGCAGTCCGGGCTTAATACCTCGATGTAGTGCACAATCAAAGATGCGTTTAGCAATGAGATTGTAGAGCAAACGAGCTGCTTCCATTCCTCCCACTCTAGCAACATGCTGCAAATCAAGAATCACTCGTTTGTCCATGAGATTTGAAATTCTTATTGCTTCTTGACCACCACTTAGAATAGTCCCAAGCGGTTCTCGTGACAGTATTTCAAGACGATTCAGGAGTGCATCCCTGGTCATGATACCAGTGCGATCCTTTCCCGCCAGTTCTGATACTGCATGGGTAAGTGCTTGAATTGAGTTTTCGCTATCTGAAGCTCGTGCAACCTTTAGAACTGATTCACGAAGAAGCTTCTCCATAGCAGGTGATAGCTCTGATGAAACTCCTCTCTCGTTCAATAGCTCTTTCAGAATCGCAAAGGTGGTATGTGCATGTCTTTCACTGGAATCCAACTCTGGGTCCATAAAATCAATTATGAATGATGAGTCTGTTCCAGGTTTCAAAACAAGAATATCATCGTCATCAAAGAGATTCACCAATTCGTGGTATTCAGATCCCTTTAGGTCAAATATCCACCAAGGAACACTTGACTTTGTACTCAGTTCAGTAATAAGATGTTTCACGAGAGTAGTCTTACCTGTACCTGTTGCACCCAGCACCGCGACATGTTCGCGTAGCCATTCAGGTCTGAGACCGACATTATTCAGACGGCATCCACCAAAGACAGCTTTCCCAATCACGAGTTCGTTTTTCACAAATTCTCTTGACGGGATGGAAAAAGCAGGTACAGGGGACGCAGCAATGACCGGCAACTGCTGGACTGGTGTATTCAAGAAAGCTGCTAATCTACTGACATGAATCCTTTGTGCTGCAATATGACGTCTAAGAAGGAGTTTGTAGGCAATTCCTTTTCCAATATCTTTCTGTTTCAATTTGATTGTACCTTTTCCACCCCATATCGAATGAACGACACCAGATACACCTTCTTGCACGTTTGATAGGTGGTCAGGACTCTCTGTTCTTATGGCAAGGGAAATAGAGGAATCAAACCAGCCAGTATTCCCTTGTATCTCCTCATAATCACGTAGAAGTTTCTTCTTCTCTGATTGATCCGCCAGAGAATCTTCATTCTTCTTCTCCTTCTCACGTATTGACTTCCATTGTCCTTCGAGTCTTCTTTGTTCACGACCAGGTTTGGCCTTTGAAAAAACGCACGTAAGACTTGCATTGTATCCCTGGCGAAGCGAAGTAGAGATGAAAGTCCCAATTTGAGAGCTCTCCAGACTCGGTGCGACACGTGGCTCGCCAGCAATCACCAATAATGAAGCATGCAAATCTTTGGATAATGGAGCTAGACCGCTCTCTAGATTTAATGAAAAGATTCCAGAAACAGCCTCTTTAAGGTCATCATCTTTCAGCTGAAGCAGCTCTACGTTGTTTAGAGATGAGAGCAAAATTGCCTCAGTTCGGGTTGCCTCACGTTTAAGCATGCTTCTGACATCTTCCATACTCTTGCCTGATCCAGAAATGAAAATCCGTAGAAATGCCTCACCTTCCCAAACACCTACCTCATATGCCATGTTCACTTTGTCGTCCATGCCCGCACGAAGAGCCAGAAGGAATGCGGTTGCATATTCCGGTCGATCATTTCGAGCAACATGTACTGATCCGGGAACGGAGATGATATCAAGACAACATGTTGCTACCACATAGTTTCCCAATTGTATTGACACCAAGTCATCGTCTAGGACAGCTGTCAACATCTGCTCGGAAATAAGCTTTCTATAAGCCACAAGCCCACCAAGTAGGATTGGGCATATGGAGATTATAATCTCAAACATCAGTTTGGATGGAATTGAAATTGGCCCAATTAGTCCCAATAGCGGAAGCAGGTAGACTGCTACAAAGTAAATGACTAGGACTACAATACCAGACATCCACCCACGCTCAATCCATCTCCCTAACCTAGGATGATCCTTCTTGGGTGGTTCTTTAAATCGGCCTCCCTCGCTCAATATATGGCTGGACATTGCGTCATCACCGGTCTGGAGTCATAGCTCAGCATAATCTCTTAGTGACTCCACAGTCCACCCTTGGTGGTTTACAATTACATATGAACTCCCCCCAGAATCTGGCTGTTCGATAGGAGGTTAAAAACTAGAATGCAGACTCATGAGAGAACTCAGGACTGATTATCCATGAGTTGTCTCTATAATCATTACAGAAAATTAACCCAATGTGCATCATGAGGTGAATGCATTTGAAACGAGTCTGCACCGGATTAGTCATGGTTTTTGTAGCACTGGTTTTCATATCCAATATAACCACAGCCATTGTATCCGCTGAGGAAACTCCTATCGTAGTGCGTGGAGAGTTAATTCCTATCACTGCAAGGCTCCTTCAGAACGGCACCTATGGAGATCCAGTGGCCAACCAGTATCTTCTCTTTTATGACCAAACCCTAGACACTTTCATAGGATCTGCACTCACAGATTCTGATGGCTATACAACCGTGCTATGGAACATTCCGATTAATCATCCATTGGGTCTATCGTTGCTAAATGTGACTTTCGAAGGGAATACCTCCCTCTCTCTTTCCCCTTCGTACCAGTGGTCATCTGTCCTTGTGATCTCCCGAACATCCATAGAGGTTCAAGTTGATGAGCAGGATATTCACCCAGAGGATGAGATTACTCTAACATCTAGAATTGTTGATGATCATAATGTTTCCATTCCTAATGCTTTGGTATCTGTCTATAGTTCTGATATTCTTCTATCATCTACCTCGACTAATGCCAGTGGCTATGCAACTTTCACCATAAACTGCAATGCATCATGGTGCACAATTGGTGAAAATATACTGAAAGTAACTCTTGAGCAGGATTTGGGACGTTTTCTTAACAGTTCAGAGAGCTCGATTACCATTAATATTCAGCCAGTCTTGACATCTCTCGAAATTTTTGGGTTCTACGATTCTGAAGTTGTTTTGAATAATTCAATTCTGCTGGAAATAATAATTCAAGCAGAAGGTGAAAATCATTCTAATGCGTCGCTTATCGTCTTTCTTAATGATAATCCAATAGATGCTATTGTGAGTAATGAAACTGGTTTAGCGACTCTGAGTCTGAATATTGATTCACGGTATGCCCTTGGAATACACACTTTGAAGATAGAATATGCAGGCAATTTCCGTTATGCATCTTCATACCTTGAACTTGAGATGACCGTAACAAGCCCTGCAATGATTCTTGTTGAATTTCATGATTATGTCCAAGTAGGAATGGAAAACGAAGTCCAAATAACACTAAATGATCTCTTCCAGAGACCGATTCCTAATACCGTCATAACATTATTCGATGAACTCACCCAAGAGTCATATTTGATTCCTTTCTCACTAGGCCAGACTACTACTACTTCTCAAATCATCTTCGTTGGACCCCTTGGGCCCAGAGATCTTCAAATCACTGCTTCAGAGAATCCCTTCCTGACAAACACAACTAAGTCAGTAACAGTGACAATTTGGTCAAATCCCAGCCTCCTCATGACTCACCAGAGTATCCTTGGCTATGCCTCGCCTTCACAAGATGCAACATTCCAAGTTCAGCTGAATGCAATTGGAATTCAGCTATCAAACCGACAAATTGAATGGCAAATTGAAAACTACGTGGAGATTACTTCTGTCACTGATCACAATGGCACAACAGAGGAAACGCTAGAACTCCCTTCACTAGAAGGCTTTTACTTATTGATTATAAGATACAGCGGCAGTTTATTGGAATACGAGCTACCAACTAGCCTAGAATATGAAATCAATGTGAGCAAGATTGTACCAGTGACTGTGAATCTTGTTAGCTACTCTGTTACTACAGCTCTACAAGAAATCACAGTTCAATTGTCTATCATGGCTCTAAATGGCACTCTCTTGGAAAACGTGGAGATGCAATACGAATGGCTGAGTCATAGACACATTGCCATCAGTAAAGTATCTGGTATGGTCAAGTTTGGACTTCATATTCCTGTAGCATCAGGTGTCTATAATCTCTACTATGAAATAGAGGCAACAACATCCACACACTCTTCCTCAGGTTACCATGCTATAATCATCTCCGAAACAGATGCTATGGCAGCTCAAGGAGTGGGAATCCCGATTCTTATACTCAGCCTTGGCGTATCGGTTTCACTTGTCAGTATACCAATCCTATGGCGAAGACGTCTAATAGGATAAGAAAAGAATTGGTGCTCCGGCCGGGATTCGAACCCGGGTCGAGGGATCGAGAGTCCCTCATGCTGGGCCGGACTACATACGGTTGCATCATGGTTTCATGAAGCATCTACCGGAGCTATGTTGCACCAGTCCGGAGCGGGTGTGCTCACGCCAGATTACAAATAAGGGTTTCCCAAAATCACGAGTCAAAATCGGCTATTGGCACTGAATCATTAGGGAAACAGGCTCGTGAAGCTGCTCCAACTGTCTTCAAGTATCTGAAACAGTCCAGCTACTACATCCTGTGCCCAACCTGTAGCCTGCAGTATCACAGCAATGACTATTGATACAGTAACCACAGCAATGCCAAGCAAAAGGCTTTCCTCGACCAGCGGGCCGCCCTGTTCATCCCTTATCGGGTCATGCATAGAATTCCACCTGATTAACTGTCCATGGAATGGTATTTTAACTGCCCTCAAAATCGTACTCGAAACAAGAATCTCAGATTCCTGCAAACCACAATGGCTGTCCTTGCAGCCATACATCTCTCCCCAGTTCCAAACCAGTGTTATCTACTGAGGTATCCCGCACCCTTTGTTTTAGAAAATCAACTATAGCATTAAATGACAGGATATGACTTTCATGTCCAATCTCACGTGCATGCGAGAAATATGCACCGTCAGGTGCCCATTTCAGATCCTGAGATGAGTAATAGTCGTAGACTGTACTCAATCCAGTGAACTCAAGAACCCCTTCCGAAATCCTTCGCCGCACCTCTACAATTTCTTTGACCTTCCTAATCGATTCTCCAGGCACTGGACGTACCATCGTTACAATCAAATCCATCATGGCTATACTCGATTTATCGATATCATGTCCAGCAGTCCAACGGGACACAAGACTAGCTGCAGAATAGCTATGACATGTCTGCATTCCCCGAAGTCCTGCAGCAATAGCTTGGAAAAGCGCTTGACTATGTTCTGCAGTTTGAATTTCACCAAGAATGAGATAATCTGGAGATCTATGGAGCGTCTTTACAATCTCTACGGATTTGTCAAAATGACCATCTATCTCATCAACTGGATCGACCTTGAAACGAACCTGGTGATGATTGTGCAGATTCCTGCTTTCTACTGCATCTTCAATGTAGATTTTTCTCCATGCTTCGGGACTGTCCAAGTCGAGTGCATTTAGCAAAGTAGTCTTGCCAGTTCCAGGTCCTCCAGTTATTGTTATGTTGAATCTACAACCCAGTGCCAGGAGAAGAGCTGCTGCAGCATCAGTTGGTAGTGTTTCATTACGTATTAAATCCAGAATTGTGAATGGCTTTCTTCTTGCCCGACGGATTTCCATGTGCAATCCATCCGGACTAAGTGGCGGCAAGCTGGCAGAAACTCGCAGATTCATATCAAAGAGATTCAAGTCTGTCTTGAGAGATGGATTTTTCCTATCGAGGTGTAGGTTACTTTCTGCTCTTAGGAGTGTTGTAAAACGGGGCACATTATCTTGGTGAAGCTCATATTCCGAGATGCATCTTCCCAATCTACAATGATCAAAATAGACGGGTTTTCTTGGACGATCAACGTAAACTTCTTCCACATTGTCATCCAAAAGAATCGGAAGAAGTGGGTCTAAGACTGTTGTTCTATTTGCCACAATTTTGGAGATTCTTTCCCGAGTAATCTTACTAATTTCGGGCAAAGATGTCAAGATGTTTCTGGAAACAATGTCTGTCATTTGCTGGAGTCGATTTGAAACACTAATCCGCCTTGCTGGTTGTGCTTGAAGTTCATTCTCAATTGATTCACTCAGTTTTTGTAACAGTCCATACTCAAGCGGAGTTCTTACTAATGGATACGACTTGTGAAGAACATCATTTTCACTTCTCAGCGAGAAGTAGAAAGAAAGGTACGGACCAACCAAATAGGCATCGATAGGACGCCATGCATTGTCCGGAAAATCTTCTAGATTACTAATGTAAATTGACTCCCACCCTTCTCCTTTCCAAGGTGGTCTAGCTGAGATGGGGCTTGAAACTCTTCCAAGATGAAGAAGGTTTCTGGAAGATTCCAGAATAATCACCTTTTCCTTGGTTCCCTTTTTCAGAAACGAGGAGAGTAATGAACAATCTTGAGTCACCAGCTCAGGACACTCATTGCACCTTTTGTCCGGACATCTAATCACTCTGAGTTCATCTTTCGGCATTCTCTTGTCCTCGCCTATACGAGTATGTTTCAAACCTAATATGCTACACTAGGTATTACGTTGGAGAAGCCAATGCAATCACTTTCTTCATCATTCCAAAGTGATCTCGAATACTGTATTCAGCCACCTCGGTCGCTTCTGATGTGAGCTTCTGAGTAAGCACGGACCGTTTTCCATGTTCATCTGCAACTAGACGATCGCTCGCATACGCTGCAGAAACGGTGAATATGTATGGATTCCGTCCTCCTCTCTTGGATGCTGGTATCATTTCAAGAACTTCAAGGATTTTATCTCTGAGAGCATTCTCATACTTCTTCGGATCCCATCCTCGAGCTAATACCTTCTTGAGCACCTTTTCGCTATTCATCAGCATAGACAAGACTCTTGGTACATAGTCACTTGGACGACGAATTTCAGGAGCAACACCAGTTAGTGATTTGAGTCTAAGCGCCTCTCTCACAATTGCCCTCACGTTCACACGATGACCACATTTTTCGAATGTATTAGCTATCTCGTCTAAGGTTATTGGCGCTTCATCCTTGAACTCTCTCACAGCCATTAGAAGACATACAGCTATAAGCAAGATATTGTTGTTAATCTTCTCTGAAGATTCAGAGGATATTTTCTTGTAGAGATATGCTGTGCGATCACGGACCTGTTCGTTTATCATAAGCAGCTTTGAAACATGGTTGAGTGTTCTCAAAGCTCTGTACTTTGCTTCGTTTCTGCCAATCCTTATTCGTGTGCTGTATATCATCTTAAGCCGCTTGAATTTCTTCTGAGAACGCGCTTTGAGTGTCTGACCTTGTGCATCTTGGAAATATCTATCCTTATGAAAGCCAATATAGCTTCCCAGTCCATCAACAATATGCATACGATTACCAAGAGAAACGTATACGCTTGCATCAGGTGCATTGTCAGATACTTTCTCACCCATCTGATAGGTGGGTGACACGTACTCTCTAGAAATCACCAAACCGCATTCTACACATACTACATAGCCTTGGTTTGCTGTCACCAAACCTGAACAGTCGGGACAAGACCAAGACGATTTTTGAATAGCCTCAAATGTTTCATCAATCAAAGACCACACCCAAATCAGACATAGGTCCGTAATCCTAACTAGATTTCAGGAGGGTGTTAGTTCATTCCGCAGGACAATTTGTACTACAGAGTAGATTCCCAGTACTTTATAATAGGCACTAGCAGTCCGGACTGACAGAAAGAGAGATGCCCGAAACTATTCTGATCGAACCCAAGAAGACCTACTCAAACAATAGCAATCAAGAACTTGTTGGAATCGAATGTCTTTCGTTGAGCGGCTGTAGGACTACTAATATCAAGAGTCATTCTCAATCCTCCTACAGTACCAGTCACTTCAATTCCATTTTCTTCCCTTATTCGAAACACCTTGCCTTCTGCATACAATTTGGCATTATTTCCTCGTGCAATTGACTTAGAATCGATTATGACTGTGATTGCATCTCTTGGATTCATTGCACCGCATAGGACTTCCGGAAGCTCCATTGAAACCCGAGCTCCCTCTTCCTTGGCAACTACCTTGACAACCTTCAGTCTCTTTGTTTCAGTGTCTTCAATTGACTCAATTGTGGCATTCCTTAACCTGACCACCATATATTCAGACGCTCCTTCTCTTCGGCGCTTGGTTGGCTGTAAGTCTTGAATTAAAGTTGTCGTTCTATTCGTGTGCTGTTTTTTAGGCAACATACGGACCGGGTTTTGGTGGGTTTTTTGAGCCAAAGGACACTAGCCGCCATTATAGTCAGCACATACATTGCATTCTGTCTGATTACACCTGTTTCTGCTTTCTATTTTGAATTCCAGTACTTTGAAACTGACAAGCTCGTGTATGAAGTAGGCGAAACAATAAACATGGTTGCCAAGTTGATTGCAGATTTCAGTGGAGATGGATGGTGTTATGTTTCGTTTGCCGTAGTTACCGATCAAGGTCCTACATTTTCAAATAGCTATTATATCCCATCTTCAATAGATGCACGATATTTCAATTCATCATATACGATTCTGCCAGAAGATACATCGCCGGGTATAGCTGGCACGCAAGCGTTTGTAATATTCAACGTTGAGATTTTCGATTCATATTCACAAGGTGGAGGTGACACCATAGTTGTGAATATAACTAGAGGGCGACTCAGTGTTATTCCGTTATCAGCATTGAATATTGAATTCAACACTAATTCCACTCTCGATTTCAAAGTTGCAAGCATGCATAACCAATCCATTCCACATAGGAACAGCCCCGTGACAGTTACCCTTCTCAATTCCACCTCTGATCCAATCCTGCAGTCCGATACGGTCACATCCTCAAATGGAGAAGTTCAATTAAACTGGACAGATAATACTGGACCTCCAGGCGATTATACTGTGGTGGTATCTGGTAATGGGACTGAGGACTTCCTTCCCTTTTCGGAATCAATCCCTCTTACAGTGACAAGGGCGGCCTCCAATCTAACTGTATTATCTGTACCATCATCAATTCATTGCCAAACTCCGGATGGTAGTCAAACAGAATCCGCAGACATATTGATAGAGCAAACATCTAAAGAAGGTCAACCAATTTCTGATAGTACAATTCAATGGGATACTTCCTTTTCTTCAGGCGTAATGGGCCCCCTTGGGAACGGACTATATAGTGTATCAATACCTTTCAATGTCGAACCAGGTTTCTACAGTGTCAATTTGACAGCTTATAATCCACTCTATCGAACTGAGTCTGAATCAATCATAATTGATGTGATTCCCTATACTGTTAATCTTGCAGCAACGAATGATACTTGGGCCATCAAGCGCGGTAGCACTATCACCCTGAATATCAGCATCAATTCGACATCGTTACAGAACCAGCTGATTCCAATAGAAATCATCGATTCGATTGGAGAGATAAAGGCCAACATGTCAGTCATAGCAAATAGCCGCACGGAGATTACATTTCCAATCAGTGATAATACGACTTTGGGACCTCACACAATTGTCATTGAGGTTACTGACAGCTCATACGTCGCTCAAGATTCCCTGGAACTAGAAATCATTGTTAGTGGGACCATCGATGTGACAACAATATTTGATTTGGTCTATTATGGAGAAACATCTGACATAAGTTTCAATATTACTGATGATAATGGGCAGAATGTTGGAACTGCTGATGTAAGAATCTATATTGATACTGTAACTGCACCCTTCGTCACAATTAGCAATGTAGATACTTCATCGTCGACACAAATCCTTTTCCCACTCTGGATTCATCCGGGATTACACAGTCTGCATCTATACATAAACAGTCCATGGTGCGAAGAAACCAACATCTCACAACCTATAGTCATTTGGATGAGAACAAGTATAGTGATAGTCGTTGGAAACCCAAATCCACCCGGCCCAACATCCCCAGTGCAACTCTCCCCCACAGGTTACGGTTCAGATTCCATTCTCTCCACGAGTTCAGCTGGTTCAATCATCAAGCCACCACCAATCTTAGTGAGTGGGACCACGTCCACAGAGTCACCAACCACTCTTGACACCTCTCTTGAGAGCTGCCCCAGACTAAGCTCAGGGACTAATAATCGTTCAACTGTTTCGGCAAATTCCCTTATCTCGAAATCTGGAAATGGCCATACAGTTCTCAGACGCAATGATCTCAACGGAGGAGTGCCTGAATTCCTAGCAACTAATTCCTCCACTGATCGTGAAGTACAACCGTATGATATTACTCCCCATTCAGCAGATTCATGCCCAGAAACAACCACATCTGTAAGAAAAGCACGTTCATTCTGAATCTTTGTTGATAATCTACGGATCAACTTATCATGTACAATAGGGTCTGATGTCCTTCGATAACCATATTCGTCATGTGTCGACCCAGTGACTAACAGATTATGACCATCACCAAATCTCGGCATCTGGACCCAACCAGCATCATCATCAATTCCGTCAAATGGAGGGGTTCCAGTCTTGGAATATCTTCTCTGAATCTCAAGGTCGTCCTTCGAATCCACAACTACTTTCTCCCGAGAATGTCCTACAACTTCATCTGATAGTAGAATCACGGGGTGCCTAAACCTTTCAGACAGAAGAAATGCACGCAACGTGAGCTCAAATGTCTCCTGTGCCGAGTAAGGAGATAAAACAATACTTTCAACGTCACCATGTGTGCCCCATCTTGATTGCATGAGATCTCCTTGTGCGCCTTTTGTCGCCTGTCCAGTACTTGGCCCCGCACGTTGCACATCAACAATAACACATGGTGTCTCAGTCATAATGGCATATCCAATATTCTCCTGCATTAGGCTGAAGCCGGGACCAGAAGTTGCTGTCATTGACAGAACACCACCCCATGAAGCACCAATTACTGCAGAGATTGCACCAATCTCATCCTCCATCTGGAGATACGTTCCCCCAACCCTTGGAAGATTTTCTGCCATAATTTCTGCAATCTCAGAAGCTGGTGTGATTGGATAGCCCGCGAAAAATCTGCATCCTGCTGCAATTGCAGCTTCTGCACATGCCTGATTTCCCTGCCAGAAGTTGACTGAAAGATTGTTACTAGGCATGACGAATAATCCTCAGGGCCGGCTGTTCCACAAGTCCTTGATAAGCGTTGACTTGGGGCTTTTCTGCTTCAGTTTGCCGATAGTCTTTTATCATGCACCACAAGGATGACCTCTTCAGCGGCCGTAGTCTAGCTTGGTTAGGACGGAGGCCTCCCAAGCCTCCAACCCGGGTTCGAATCGACACACGCCTGCCGTGTATTGAGGTAATCCCGGCGGCCGCACATTCTTTTCGTCAGACTTAAGGACAACTGGACCCAACTGAGAGCGGCGAGCGATGAGTGCCATGACCCCAATGAGTCCATGTGACGATGATATGGATCTTGAGTAACGAGCTCGCCACTATTACTTTCGGCCAACACCACTCCTTGTATACATTTAATCGAACAATTCACGTAACTCTTTTAAGTTGCTATCTTGTTTTCGTATTGGACCGGGATGACTCATGACGCATGACTATGTGGAAGACGAGCTGAGTCGACAAAGTGTATTCAAATCTGAGCAATTACTATCCATCGATTATGTTCCGGAAACTCTTCCACATCGGGAACCTGAGTTGAGAACACTAGCACAGAGTTTCAAAACACTAATCTCCTCCCCTGGTCGTACAAGTCAGAAGTTCATTATCGAGGGTCCAGTGGGAACTGGAAAAACAGCCGTGACTAAGCGTTTTGCGGATCAAATGGTCAAGGCAGCTACTCGTCGGGGAATAAAACTGCAGAAACT
>CAJHYO010000334.1_pt1 | contig 27019 bp, 25 predicted proteins | sample 9198741 | NCBI WGS metagenome assembly CAJHYO01 (sample SAMEA7708364, study PRJEB35096) | sediment metagenome | biome: marine neritic benthic zone biome [ENVO:01000025]; feature: sediment [ENVO:00002007]; material: shallow marine sediment [ENVO:03000034] sea grass bed [ENVO_01000059] ... | reverse complement strand
GTTGGCAAGGATCCATTTGCAAACCGATTTGAACGTCCCAGTCACTGGCTTGATAGGCGCTAACTCAATCTTGTCTTTCTTTGTCCGAGCTAGGTTCTTTGCTGCTCTGTGGGCGTTTTCAAGCGCATCATCTACTGCCCTGTTCTCCAGTCTGCTAGTGCTAGCGTAGCCCCATGCTCCATCAGCAAGGACTCTTACTCCAATACCCGCGTAGTCATCAACAAGCGCCCGCTCAATGGTTCCCTTTTCTACCCTTATCTGAGTATACTTCCTCTGGTGGTATCTTGCTTCAACATGGGCTCCATCTGGTCTATTATCAATGACACGACTAACCAAGTCTCTAATCATAGATGGTCCCTTCCAATTCGAGGCACTCGGTACGAACTAATAAATTCAGCCTCAAGCGCATAGCTATGTCATCTGTGCTAAATCATTGAATAGCTCCATATCATAGCATTAATCTACAAACAAACGGAGTCAGTCCTGTTATGACCTGTGACACATGCGGTACTATTGAACGGTATGGGAAACGAGTTCCCTCAGGCCGCATGCTATGCCTCGATTGTTGGAAACTAAAAGGTACCAAAGACAAGAAGTCCAAAGACGAGGAGGAAGATGAGTCTACTAAGGAATCATCTTAGGGTTGGTTTCTTTTGCTTGAGGATTGAAACCCAAAGTTATGGCGCTCATTATCCAGTCAAAGATAAAAGGAACCCTTTTTTGACCGCGCTTGAGCACCACCCTCGTGCTAGATAAGGTGAGAGTTCTTGACAGAGGCAGAAGTCGAAGACAAACGTATCACCCTCGCTGAAGCTGCAAAGATGGTCCCCAACAGTTCGGAGATCTTCTGGGGAGGTTTCGGTTTTCAGAGGGCTCCTATTGCATTTGCACATGAGTTGACGCGGCAAAAGAAACGACATCTAAATATTCAGACATGTGGTTCAGAGGTTGATCTTGAGATAATGTGCGGCGCTGGAGTTGCAGATAAGTTCGAGATTGCATTTACTGCTATTGAAGCCCTGGGCCTATCAAACAATGCAAGGAGAAGAGTTGTGGAAGGCAAGCTGCAGGTCGAAGACTATAGCAACTTGGCTATGGCTATGCGTTTTCTGGGCGGTTCACTCAACGTGCCTTTCATGCCTATTAGAAGTCTAATGGGAACCGATATGGCAAGACTTGCTCGATTCAAGGGTGACCAGAAACTGAAGATCATTGATTGTCCATTCACTGGAGAGAAGATCTGTTTGGTCCCTTCGGTCAAGCCTGACTTTAGCATTGTGCACGTCCAGCGGGTGGATAAGTCAGGCAACGCTCAGATCGATGGCATTGTTGGAGAGGATATAGAGGGCTCAAGGTGTGGGAAGAAGCTTATCGTTCTTGCTGAAGAGCTCATAGATGAGGAGGAAATTCGTGTAAATCCCGACCAAACAAAGATACCAGCGATGTACGTAGACCATGTTGTGGTTTTACCATATACAGCTCATCCAATGATGTGCCACAACTACTATGACTACGACCTCGAACATCTACAGATGTTTCACAAACTCACAAGAACCGAAGAAGGGTGGCAGGAATACCTGGACACATACATCCTAGGAGTTGAGAATCACTCCGAGTATCTCGAAAAGATTGGATGGGATAATTTGAACAAGCTGAAGGCAAAGAAGCCTTGGGGGTATTAGGAGGGAGTTTCATGGTTGAATACAGTAAGATTGAGTTCTTGGTCGCTTGTGCATCAAGTCATGTGAGGGATGGCGAAGCTGTCTTTGGCGGTACTGGAATGCCGCTATTAGCCGCACTGTTGGCAAAAGAGAGTCATGCACCTAATGCCAATCTCATTTCGGAGGCTGGCTTCATTGACGCCCGTCCGAGAGAGGTGCCACTCTCAGTTGCTGACACTAGATATTACTACGGTTGTTCAGCCGCGATTGGGTTGATAGAAACCCTTGGTTTCATTCTTCAGGGCGGCCGCATCGATGTAGGATTTCTCGGTGCAGCGCAGATTGATGAATACGGAAATCTGAATACAACCTATATCGGTTCTTTTGAGAAACCAAAAGTGAAGCTCCCAGGGAGTGGTGGAGGTAATGATATTGCCTCCTCTGCAAAACGTCTCATCATCATGATGACCCATGATAAGAGGAAGTTTGTCAAGAAGCTCGACTATTTCACCAGTCCTGGCCATATGGAAGGTCCTGGGTCTCGAGAGAAATGGTCTCTTGTCGGGGGAGGGCCTGAAGTAGTTATCACTGATATGTGTCAGATGGACTTTGATCCTGAAACCCTGAAGATTCGACTGATGTCAGTTCATCCTGGTTACACTGTACAGGATGTTCTTGACAATATCATGTTCGATTTGATTGTGCCAGATGATGTTCCCACGACGAGTGAACCGACACAAGAACAAATTGATATTATGCACAAGCTAGACCCTAATGGAATATACCTAGGAAAGGGCGGCTAATCTGTGAAAGAGTTCAGTCTGAGTTCATTCAAAGCGATCCTCTTCGACCTAGATTCTACTCTGACTAATACTCATTCATATCCACTCAGGGCTAGCGAGTGGCTGCTCGAAAAATGCTCCGACACGCCTGATGATATTATGGGTTCATACATTATGGAACTCGTTCGTAACTATCGCCTGGAATTGAAGGAGGTTGCTCAAAGCGGCAATTACCGACCGCCTGTCCGGGTTGTAAAAGATGCAATTCGCACTACTCTAGTCAATCTTGAGCTCAGTTTCAGTGAGGACCTTCTAGAAGAGGCGTCACAGATCTTCAAGCGTTATCACATGGACTTGTCAGAGAAGATGCCTGGAGCTGATTCCCTGTTGACATCACTTCGGTCACATGATATCAAGATGGGGGTCGTCACCAATTCTTTTGAAGGGCATGCAAACAAGATTTTGCAAGAGATTGAACTTGACCGCTTCTTCTACGTAGTTGTTGATGGGAAGGAAATTCAGGCCTTCAAACCCAGGAGTGCCCCATTCGAATATGCACTTGATAAGTTAGGCGCCAAACCAGAGAATTCTGCCATGATAGGTGATGAATTCTTCAATGACATGGTTGGTGCGAAGAAAATAGGACTGAGTACAGTCTGGATTAACCTCCGCCAACACTCAATTGATGAGATGCTTGAGAAATATGGGCATTCGTCAGCTCCCGACCTTGTTGTAGACTCTTTGTTAGACTTACAGAGTTACATTTGATACAAGACCAGCAACATCTATATTCAGTATAGAAGGTTCTTGGTAGTAGACTTGACAGGAGTCTCGATACCTTTGACTAGAGATGAAGAGAATGGCCCCATGAAGGCTCGCGCAGATCTCGTTGACATCCTTCGAAGCAATCCCGACATAACTGGGGTTATAGTCACAATAATTGAGAACGAACTCAAGGATCTCAAGGATCAAGATGTCATGACCCAGATTACAAACACTTTGAGCGAGTCCGCTGCACAATCTGGTGTCGGGACAGAAGTCAAGGAAAATGTGCTTCATTGGCTTACAAAAACCAGTCCTGATGTTAGACAGATGATTCTTGTAAAGACAATCGAAGACTTGCTAGAAACTCCTGACACAAAAGAGCCTACCATGGAGGCACTAGGTAAGCTTTCATCAAAAGAGAATGTCGACATGGTTTTTGAGTGGGTAAATAGTAACATATTGACTCTGAATCAAGCCGTCTATGTATTATTGTATCCAGACTCGTCTGAAGCTCTGAAGTAGCTGAATTTCTCATAGTTCCGGAAGAAACTTCCTAACATGACTCTCCCAATCTGGCTTAAGCTCAATCACTTTTCTGCCGCATTCTAATGCTTCAGCTTCTTGCCCAAGCTGGTGATGCAGTTTTGCTTTGTAAAACCAAGCTTTGGCAAAAGCTGGGTCAATGTCTAGGGCTTTTTCGTATGCTAGAAGCGCTAAATCGTACTCATCAACAATCTCATGTATTCTGGCTTGTCCAAACCAATCGTATTGCGTCATTTCGTCAGGAGCCGCCGCCATAGCATTCTCTACCTCAAGAAGAAGTTCACAAGTGGTCCTATTAACTTTGCACTCACCCTGCCTTTGTGAATCGAAAGGCTTTATATCGTGACTAGAGGTTTCAGCGTGTCCAACCAAGAAAGAGGTGGGCTTTTGAGTTCAGCGAAGAAGATTCGTGTTCTAGTTGCTAAACCTGGACTTGACGGTCATGATCGGGGTGCCAAGGTAGTTGCTCGTGCTCTGCGGGATGCAGGTATGGAAGTCATCTACACCGGACTCAGACAGACTCCGGAAATGGTCGTCCGGGCTGCAATCGATGAAGCCGTAAACTGTATTGGGCTAAGTATACTAAGCGGAGCACATATGGCGCTTTTTCCAAAGGTGATGGAGCTACTCAAGAAAGAAGGAGCTGACGACATCCTTGTCGTGGGTGGCGGTATTATCCCCGAAGATGATGTAGCTGAGCTGAAGAAAGCTGGCATCGCTGAAATCTTTGGTCCTGGAACTCCGCTTGATGATATTGCCGAGTATATCAAAGCCAATGTAAAGATATAGGCTGAAATTGTGAGGACGGACTGTTTGCCAAAATCTAAAGTTGCCGAGGGAGTTCTCGGTGGCAAAAGACGTGATTTAGCCAAGCTAATCACAATGATTGAGGATGAGGACCCTGCTGCGGCTAAAGCACTTGCGGAGTTGTACAAGCATACAGGCGATGCTCATATAATAGGTGTGACTGGTCCTCCTGGATCTGGAAAGAGCACCATTGTCACACGGCTTATAGGTGAATTTCGCAAGAACAAGCAGACCGTTGGTATCATTTGTGTGGATCCATCTAGCCCGTTTTCAGGTGGTGCTCTGCTTGGTGATCGTATCAGAATGCAAGAGCATGCCTTGGATGACGAAGTGTATGTACGGAGTATGGGCACTCGCGGTCACCTTGGCGGGCTAGCTAGAAGCACATCAGACGCCGTACGAGCAGTCGACGCATTTGGAAAAGATATAATCATTGTTGAGACCGTAGGTGCTGGGCAATCTGAAGTTGAGATCATTGAGATTGCTCACACGGTGGTTGTAACTGATGTTCCCGGTAGTGGAGATGATATCCAAGCAATAAAAGCAGGAATCATGGAAATTGCTGATATCTTTGTTGTGAACAAGTCAGATTTACTGGGTGCTGACAAGAAGGTTTCAGAGATTGAGACCATGCTTGAGCTAGACCAGCGTGAAAAGGAATGGAATCCGCCAGTCCTTCTCACAAACGCAAGAACTGGTGAAGGCATTCCCGAGCTAGTCACTAAAATTGGTGAGCATATCGAGTTCTTGAAGAAATCTGGGCTAATGGAGAAGAAGGATCTCAAGAGAAGCCAGGAGGAACTTGAGGATCTGATGAAGTACAGGCTCACACGCAAGCTTCTCGACAGGCTCAGGGATGAGCCTGAATATGCTGATGCCATAGCCAGGATCGCAAAGAGGAATGAAGATCCATATACTGTGGCTGAGAGGCTCATTGCAGATTTTCTTGTTAAAAGTAGTAAGGAGTAGGTGTTTTATCATGGGAGCGAGGGAAGAACTTCCCCATGCGCTTAAGCGATGGAAGGAGACCGTTGTTGACAAGGCAATTAGTAGATTCCCTGAACGTAAGCAGGAATTCGAAACAGTTTCCGGAATTCCTGTGAAGAGAATCTACACACCTTTAGACACTGAATCGATCGACTACCAATCGGAACTGGGATTTCCTGGGGAATTTCCGTACACGAGGGGTGTTCAATCTACTTCTTATAGAGGTCGATTCTGGACAATGCGCCAATATAGTGGCTTCGCCACTGCGAAAGAAACCAATGAGAGGTTCCGTTTTCTTCTGGAGCAAGGTCAGACTGGGCTTTCCATTGCTTTTGACCTTCCAACACAGATAGGCTACGACTCGGATCATGAGCTTGCCCGAGGTGAGGTCGGGAAGGTCGGTGTTGCAATAGACTCACTAGCTGATATGGAGGTGCTCTTTGACGAGATACCATTGGACAAAGTTAGCACATCGATGACGATCAATGCACCAGCAGCTGTCTTACTAGCCATGTACATTGCTGTAGGCGAGAAGCAAGGTATATCGATGGACAAACTAAGGGGAACTATTCAGAATGACATCTTGAAAGAGTATGCGGCACGTGGCACCTACATCTTCCCTCCAAAGCCATCAATGAGATTGATAACTGATACATTCAAGTTTTGCACTGAGAACACACCGCTTTTCAACACCATAAGTATCTCAGGCTATCACATTCGAGAGGCTGGGTCAACAGCTGTTCAGGAGGTTGCATTCACTCTGGCAGATGGGATTGCCTACGTAGATGCAGCGATTAAGGCTGGTCTAGACGTTGATTCTTTTGCTTCTCGATTGTCATTCTTCTTTGGTTCAGCGAGTGAGTTCTTTGAGGAGATAGCCAAGTTCAGAGCAGCAAGACGACTATGGGCAAAAATCATGAAAGAAAGATTTGGAGCAAAGGATGACAAGTCATCAAGGATGAGATTCCATACTCAGACTGCTGGCTATACACTTACGGCACAACAGCCTGACAACAATGTGGTTCGTGTTACTCTGCAGGCTCTTCAAGCTGTACTAGGCGGAACTCAATCTTTGCATACCAACTCTCGAGATGAGGCTCTATCACTTCCGACAGAAGACTCAGTCCAGATTGCACTGCGAACCCAGCAGATAATCGCTCATGAGACTGCTGTTGGTGACACAATTGACCCGATGGCTGGTTCCTACTTTGTAGAAGCGCTGACCACTGAGATTGAGGACAGAGCCTTGGAATATATCAAGAAGATAGATGAGATGGGCGGAGCGCCTGTAGCGATTGAGCGTGGATACATCCAGAGTGAGATCCATAACAGCGCCTATGCGTATCAGAGGAAAGTAGACAGCGGCGAGAGAATTGTAGTAGGAGTTAACGATTTCAACGTTGAAGAAGAGCAGCAGTTTGACTATCTCAGGGTGAATCCTCAAACTGAATCAGAACAGATTGCACGACTGAAAGATGTAAGGAGTAAACGCGATAAATCAAAGGTTGAAGCCTCGCTTGATGCATTGCGTGAGGGGGCGAAAGGAGATACAAACTTAGTACCCTTGATTTTGAATGCGGTCAATGAATATGCGACCCTGGGTGAGATCTGCGGTGTCCTTCGCGATGTCTTCGGTGAGTACAAGGCAGCAGATATTCTGTAGGTGATTGAGAGATGACAGTTGAAAAGATTGAACACATCGGGATTGCAGTAGAGCGTATTGAGGAGATGATCCCGTACTATAGAGATGGTCTTGGTCTCAAGTATGGAGGCGAAGAGGTCATTGAAGATCAAAAGGTGCGAGTGGCGTTCTTTGGAATTGGTGAGAGCAGCATCGAACTCCTCGAACCAACCTCCGAAGAGAGTCCCATTGCTAAATTCTTAGCCAAAAGAGGGCCTGGTATTCATCACGTAGCTATTAGAGTCAACAACATAGAACAGGCTCTCAAGCAGCATGAGGCTAATGGTGCCCGTCTAATCGATAAGGAACCCAGGGTTGGTGCACACAATATGAGAATCGCATTTGTGCACCCCAAGTCCACTGGCGGCGTTCTAGTAGAGCTCTGCCAGAAGCAGGACTAGCGTGAGAGTATTTCTTCAATCGCATCTGCTACTCTGATAGTGTCCTCTCTGGAAACCATCCTATGAAGCACAATTCGAGTTCGGTTTCCATATCTGCCATACACCTTGATGTTGTGTTTTCCGAGCTCCAGTGAGAGTCCCATTGTATCAATGTCGAGATCGTCTAACTCTAGAAAAAGAATGTTTGTGTCAGGCTTGAGCATGCCAAGATTGGGAATGGAGGAGAGCCTTTCATAGAGCAGTTGAGTATTGGCGTGGTCCTCTTTCAGGCGATCTACCATCTTCTCAAGTGCAATGACTCCTGGGGCAGCTATGACTCCTGCTTGGCGCATTCCGCCACCGAGCTTCTTTCTGATTCTATGACTCTCATGGATGAACTCTTCAGTCCCTGCAATGATAGACCCAATAGGAGCAGAGAGGCCTTTGCTTAGACAGATCTGGACACTGTCACAGTTCTCAACAATCTTGTGAGCAGGAACTCCTAGAGCTACAGATGCGTTAAAGAGTCGCGCGCCATCACAGTGCACTTTCAGGTCAAGCTTCTTTGCTTGTTCAGTCAGTGCCTTCATCTGTTCTAGCTTGATAACCGCTCCACCAGCATAATTGTGGGTGTTCTCAATGACTACCATTGATGTTTTGGCATAGTGTGCATCATCTGGACTGATCACAGAAGCAAGAGATTCTGGAGTGATATATCCCCTCACACCATCTACAGGTTTTGGATAGAGGCCTCCTAGTGATGACATGGCTCCGCCTTCAAAGAGAAATGTATGAGAGTTTCTCTCAACCACAATCTCGTCTCCACGCTTTGCCTGCGCAAACAGTGAGATGACATTGCCTTGTGTTCCTGATGTAACTAGGAGTGCCGCATCCTTCCCAAGGATCTTGGCTGCTTTATCTTGCAGTTCATGGACTACTTCATCCTCACCAATCACATCATCACCAAATCGGTCATCCTTGTGCGCACTGACAATAGCCTCTATCATCTCATCGGTGGGCTTTGTGACCGTGTCGCTGCGGAGGTCAATGGTTTTCATGACTCAGATTGTTACGAGTGCCAAGTTTTAGCCTTCCGGTATTTGCTCTGGGCGCAATGAATAAAGGGGGAATCAATGAAATCAGAATTGCTTGGATTCTATTGAGGATGGAACAGCGTTGACCCAAGACGTGAAGCTAGGATACATGGATAAGCTCCGCCTCTTCAGGAAGGATGCGCGTCTGTGGATTGCATCTAATGCTCTCGGGGCTTTCGCGTTTGGTGTCAGCAATGTTGTGTTCAATCTCTATATGGTGACCATTCCCGGCTTCGAAGAGGACTTCCTCGGTCTCTTCCTTTCGGTGTCAATGTTCGCTACAGCTGCTATCGCAATTATTGCTGGGATGGTGACAGACAGGAGCAGCAGGAAGCGTATAGTCCTGAGTCAGAGCTTCCTAGGACTCGGCATGATTGCAGTGCAGTACACGGTCACAGACCCGATACCTCTGATGATGTCGCAAGTAGTCCTAGGTCTAACAAGCGCGTTCGGTCAGGTCGCCTGGGCTCCCTACATCACCGACCTTTCCACTTCAGAGGAACGTGCACACCTGTTCGGGTTCAATGGAGGCATTGCCCTTCTAGCAGTACTGGCGGGGAATATTCTTGGAGGATTCCTTCCCGGATTCTTCCAGTCCTATCTCTCCTTGGGACCTGGTCTTCTGTGGCCTTATCGACTGACACTATGGTTTAGTCTAATGCCCATGCTAGTATCGACTCTGCTTGTGATTCCTATGAGTAGCGACCCTCCAAGGGACTGCGAGGTGAGCATGGGATTTCAGAACGTCAAGAACTGGCGATTTATTGGCGGATACACAGCATCCGTTTCTACCATTGGTTTAGGCGCGGGCATGATTGTTATGTACTTCAACCTCTTCTTTGAGAGTGTTTTCGAGGCAGATGCTGCACTTATTGGCATTATTTTCGGAATCAACACAATTACGCTATCCGCAGGAAACTTTCTCTCACCCGCACTCTCGGATAGAATAGGCAAGGTCAAGACAATAATCCTCACAGAGGCTCTCTCGATACCCTTCCTCCTGATGATATCCTGGGCGCCTGTCATCTACTTTGCAGTCATTGCTTATGTCATGCGGAGCGTCCTGATGAATATGGCTGGGCCTGTGCAAAGTGCCTTCTTCATGGAAGGTCTGAGAAAGGAGGAGCGGGCCACAGCCATGGGTCTTGTGAGGACTGGTGACTCACTTGCTAGAGGAGTGGCGGCCAATATTGGTGGCTGGATGCTTGCAGCCGGATTGTACAGGGAGCCATACCTCTTGGTTTCGGGACTCTATATTGTCGGCATTATCATGTTCTACTACTTCTTCAGTCGAACTGAGGAGGAGATGAAGAGGCTTCGAGAAGCTGAAGTGGTTGTGGAACAACGAGTGGAAGAGGGACTGGATATTACATAGTTTCATACTCTTCTGACTCAATCTGCTCCTTCAGAGCAGGGCTTTCTTCAGGTTCTTTTCCTCCACTATTCCTATTGATCATCACTCAACTCGACAATAGGCAATATTGACTCTCCCGTGTCATCCCATACAATTTCATACTTCTCGACGGGCTCGTATTGCACAGGCTTCTCTGGTTTTGTTCGCTCAACTGCGAGTGGATATGCTGCAAATGAGCGATGCAGGTGAATCAAGTCTTGGCTGCAGTCCAGTTTCATCGGATCCAGCGGAAAGATGTTGACTGATAGATCTCCTTTCCAGTCATCTATCGCATCAGACTCAACTGACATCTTGCTCTCCTGACAGTCCTAATCATCCCTAATCAGACTGCCAAGAATTACATGAACGCAAACTGGCAGAAGTCTTGCTACTCTCCTATCCCCGCCTTTTGACTTAGGATTTCTCTAATATTAATCATGAATATACTCCCGTGTGTACTTCGGGGCCTATAAGCGCCCCATGGAGAGAAAAAAGGGATATGGGCTGTATGTTTTGAGTCCAATTGCGTGGATGGTGCAGGCGTTGAGGATGGAAGTCTCGATTCAAAAAATCAAAGCTGCATCTGCACAGGCCTGGTGCAAATCGGTCCTGTATTGCTGGGGGAGTTGACATAGGTCGAGACCTCGTATGCCTCCATCCCTTCCGCTTCGTAGGGAGCGAGCAATTCTTTCAGGATATCGACATCTTGTAGCTCTGGGTCCAACCATGTGGCCTCTTTCTCCCTGGGCAAAATAACGGGCATTCGGTTGTGAATTGGTTCGACCAGACTGTTCGGAGTTGTTGTGATTATTGAGCAGCTCAGGATGATCTTGTCTTTAGGAGATTTCCAGCGGCTATAGATTCCTGCAAGAGAAAAGATGTCTCTGGACTCAAATCGAATGTGTATCGGTTTCTTAATCTTGCCAACCTTTTGCCATTCATAGAACCCGGTGGCCGGAATCAGACATCTCTTCTTCTGAAACGAGCTCTTGAATACTCGACTCTCAGCGACCTTCTCAGCTCGCGAGTTGATCATCTTGTAGCCAATATTTTCTTCCTTTGCCCAGACTGGAATGTAACCCCATCGCATCTCAGCCATGCGAAGCTTTGGGTCTTGAATCACTGTTGCAATCTTCTGGCTGGGTGCAATGTTGTATCGAGGAACAATCTCAAAGTCAATGTCTGTGACTCCGTATCTCTCCTCAACAGCTGTCTTGTGTGTTAGGAAGTTGAATCGACCGCACATCCCGCATACATGGACGTCATCCTGTAAAAGGATTGAGTTTTGGTGGTCCTTTTCAATACCTGCAAAGACTAACCTGTATGAGCATATTGAGGAGCAGAGTCTCACTCAGACATGGTCTCCATATTGGGACCTGCGGGTGGTCGTATCCTGAATGGAAGGGAATCTTCTACAGCTCAGGACGGACAATGCTTCAGCAGTATTTCACTTACTTCGATGTTGCTGAGATCAATTCAACATTTTATGGTCCACCGAAAGAGTCGATAATTAGCTACTTGATGGCGACGCTCTCCGATGCAAAACACTTCACGGCTAAGATTCCCCATAGAGTGACTCACAACAACAGATTAGACCTCAGAACTGAAGCAGGTGAGATACTCTCGGACTTTTTTGAGAAGATGCGACCCATGACTCCTAGATTAGCTGTGCTCCTTATCCAGCTACCTCCTTGGGATATCTCGACCTTTGGTGATCTAGAGGCCTTCTTCTCGGCATTGGATCCTGATTATCGGTATGCTATCGAGTTTCGTCATGAGAGCTGGATCAAGCCTCGAGTGTGGCGGCTCTTAGAAGACTATCGGATTGCACACGTAATTGTGGATGAGCCGCGACTACCAATAAACATGAGAGTGACAACAGACTTCGTCTATGTTCGCCTTCATGGTCACGGAAGCAATCCTTGGTATAACTATCGCTATTCAGATGATGAATTACAAGAATGGAGCACGCGATTAAGTCATCTAACTTTTGAAAATGAGACCGTCTATGCTTTCTTCAACAACCATTTCTTTGGTTATGGACCTACCAATGCTCTGCAGATGATGGAATTGATGGACTGTATTCGTCCGGTGCAAAAAGGGAAGCTTGAGAGAATGCTTCCACAACTCGGTATCAGCCAAACAACGCTTGACGAATTCTGATTGCAGAGCCTCCAAACCCGCATTATTTAAGCATCCAAGGCAATGAATCTCATTGGAGAATGGTCACCTGAGGGTGCAGAGAGATGTTAGACCAAGCTGAAATCTTGAGATGTGCAGATACGAAAATACTGGCACCTCGATTGATCGTTCTGGATGAGGTTGGTTCGACCAATGCTGTCGCCAAGCAGCACGTACTTGAAGGTGAAGGAGAGGGCTTAGTTGTTATTGCTGATACTCAGACTGAGGGTCGAGGCAGACATAATCGTGTATGGGTCTCTCCAAAGGGCAGTCTGTATCTTTCAATCGTTCTCGAGCCACGTGTTGATGACTCATTGAGTCCTCTTTTTGGGCTTCTGATGGGCTGCGCTTCAGCAACAGCAATTATGAAATTGGGGGTCATTCCCGTACGCCTAAAGTGGCCAAACGATATATTGGTCGGAAAGAGAAAGATAGGCGGAATCTTGAGCGAGCTAGTAACAGATGATGACCACGTGAAGGGAATCATTGTGGGAGTCGGCATCAACCAGAACGTTGAGCGTGCGGTCTTTCCCAAAGAGATTCGAAATAGCATGACAACAATCTACGAAGAGATCTGTGCTAACACTTCCCGAGAGCATCTTGCATCTCGAATAGTGGGTGAGATTGATAGGCGATTGATCACGATCCAGGCGGCCAAATCCTTTGCTCCTGTCCTCATCGAGTACAGTGGTCTGTGTGACACCCTTGGAAAGAATGTCCGAGTTGATCAAGGCACTGATGTCATTGAAGGCAAAGCAATGGATATCGATGAGCTTGGTTCATTGATTGTTATGACTGAATCAGGGAAAGAAGCAGTGAATCTTGGCGATGTTGTTCATCTAGAATAGTCTTCGAATGTGAGGAGGACTGACTCTGCCACCTTTTGTTGTAAAGGTTGAACCAAATCGCCTTCAGGAATTACGTGAGGCACTACTTGAGAGCACTCAAGCTTCACCCACTCCGCCAACCAGTCAGTATGAGGCTTTCAGATTGAGGTGTGCGGGAGGACACATCATCGGCTACACGAGTGGAAAAGTGGTAGCTTCGGGACTGCTTGCTGAATCTCTATTGAAGGATACTGTTTTTGAAATGGAAGACCGGGACAGATTCGACATCGTAATTGGTTCAGATGAGGCTGGGAAAGGCGAGTGGTTAGGTCCACTTGTTGTTTCAGCGGTCGCAGTTTCAGCTGAGCAATCCAGGCGGCTGAGGGCACATGGTGTGATGGACAGTAAAGACCTCTCCATACAGAGAATCATGGAATTAGACCGAGATATAGAAACGCATAGCATGGCAAGATACACGGTCCTCATCTCGCCTGAGAAATTCAACCAGCGTTTAGCCGAGCTCCACGAGGAAGGAAAGAACCTCAATGATTTACTTGCTTGGGCTCACTCAATAGCAGTTTCACATGTATTCAACACAATCGGACCGTCGCTAGAGTCCGATGTGCAAATTGTAATAGATGAGTTTGCCAGGGCAAAGACTAGAGAGCGACTTGACAGAGTCATTGATCTTGATTCCGTTAATTTAGTGCAACGTCATCAAGCAGAAGACGAGATTGCTGTGGCAGCAGCGAGCATAACCGCTCGTGCGGCTCGCGAGATGTGGATTGATGGTGCGAGAAAGAGCTTGAATATCGAGCTTAGAGAGATAAGCAAAGACGAAGCTCGAGACCATCCTGAGAAGCATAGATTCGCGAAGGTTCAGTATATTGGCTAATATAAACCACAAATTGTGCCGCTCAACACAAGAACCCTTTTGCTAAAGGTACGCACCAATTTCTGACGCTTGAGGAATAGTGATGACGTTTCGTATTCAGCAGAGGGTATTTTCATTAATCATCATACTCGTGCTTCTTCTTCTCTCAATGGGGATGAATGTCGAAGCACAATTGACCTTACAGAGAACTGAGATGAATGGACCTTTCATAGATAGGCTAGAGTTGGTCAGAAGCGAAAGTGACGACCAGCAGATTCTCGCGCTTCTCAATAATGAGGTTGACCTAGTTGAGGGATTGATTGATCCCGGCTATCTGGATGTTCTGGAAGAAAGTGAAAATGTTAGGGTTGCACGAATTCTCAGAAGCGGCTACGGTAGATTTGTGATAAACTGCGGCAAGTATCCATTAAATATCACGGCATTCAGGAGAGCGTTTGCTTTCGCACTTGACAAAGAAGCAATATGCCAAGATGCATGGGAACGTGAGGCAATACCCCACGATTCTATTATTCCACCATCTAGTCCTTGGACGATAGAAAGATTATTGGAAACGACTTACTATTCTGCATCTCCTGATATGGGGAACCAGCTGCTTGATGATGCTGGTTTTCTTGACATTGATGCAGATGGATGGCGAGAAGCACCAGATGGCAGTCCTTTTGATGTGGTCTTTGAAACATGCGGTACCTCGAATATCGGATTTGAAATCATAGAGCTAGCTGCAGTTGCATTAGGATCCCTGAATATCAAAGCCACTGTAAATCCTTGTGACTTTTGGTGTTGGCCTCCTCACGATGGTGATTTTGATTTAATCTTCACAGGAATGAGTGTTTGCGGTGATATTCGTCCCTTCTTCGAGAATTATGCTTCATGGATGGCTGACGTAGATTATAGAAACCTAGGTCAGTTCAGAAATTCCACTTACGACAAGTTGCTTACTAAGCTGGATCAATGCGTTCGATATAATGAAGCATTGGAGCTGATTCATCAACTGCAAGAAATCCTCCACTATGAATGCCCTGTGATAGTATGCTATGTCAATTGCAATAACGTTGCTCACCGCAAAGATCGGTTTGAAGGATTTGTGTATAACTCAGAAGGAGCCGCAAACTTCTGGACGGTATCGAATGTTCGGCTGAGAGAATCAGCAGGTGGTCCTTATGGAGGCACACTCAGGTGGGCGACATATGGGAATCTTCATCCTAGTCCCTTCACTTTGCGTTCAAGCTCCTCATCGGAGATGGCAAGTATTTACTGGACAACCCTCATGAGGAAGTCACCCACGGGGCATTTAGTACCATGGCTTGCTGAATCTTATTTTGTGACCACACGTGAGGACCATTCTCAGGTTCCTCAAGGTCATATGAGAATCACAATCAATCTGTTCAGAAATATCACTTGGAACGATGGTGAGCGTTTCACTGCAGAGGATGTTGCCTTCTCTCTAAACTACTATCGGGATGGTGCTGAACTTGGGAATCCCCTTTCTGCAGGCTTGGAGTACCTAACAGCTGCATATGCCAATGGACCATTTCAGGTAGTAGTTGAATTCTCTCGGAAATCATATTGGAATCTGGAAACATTGGGATACTCCATCATAATTCCAAAACACGTTTTTGCTGAACTTGGCTTAGAAGGCTTCGAAACTTGGACTCCAGCTATGTCAAATCAGTATGTGCCAACGACTGGACCGCTGATCGTCAAAAGCCGCCGAGATGATAGCACCATAGTCTTGGAACGCAACACTGCTTATTTCAAATCAGAGCCTCGGCCCCTAGCGCCAGAGAGTCAAACAGACTTCACTCAACCAACCAATGCGACTATTTTCACATATATGCCCTCAGTTAAGTTGGCTTCTTCAATTGGAACGATATCATTAGTTGTTGTAGTGATTGCTATCATGTGCAAGGGACGTCCCACTAAGCAGAAATATGTGTTTGACTAGCCTTCAACTAGCATCAACAATGACATAGTCTGAACGTGCAATGAGCCAAACCATCAGCAACTCACTCAGTTTACTAGACAAACTTTTGCCTCTCCGTGTTGATTGCACTTGCGTATGTCCGTCTACCGGGTGATCCGGTTCACAGTGAACCCAAGCAGTGAGTGTGCACTACAGTACACGTTTCGGGAACCAGAGTCTGAACAGCGCGCCTAAGCTCGGTTTACCAGGAACTCTGTCTGCAACTTCTATTTTGCCACCATACTTTGAGAGGATTCGTTTGGCTTGATGGAGACCCAGTCCACCAAAACGACGTTCCTGATCAAAGAGGACGGTCTTCATCGTATCAGGAACCCCTGCGCCATCGTCAGCGACTGCGACCTCATACCCACCCCTCTCTTCCTTCAGAGTGACCCAGACTCGCTTTTTCTCGTCTGGATTGTGGATGATGGCGTTCTCAATCACGTTTGTGAGGAGATGCCCTATGTACTCATCTGCTATCACCCGCGCATCAGTAGTCCGGCAATCAACCTCTATGACAACATCTTCCTCTTCTTCTCTAAATGCTGTTGTGGTTTCCTTGACGGCGTCGTAGAGTGATACATTCTCCATTGGAGCTGAAAGGAGTCCACGAGTCGCGTGTGCCTTATCTATCAGAGCTTCAGACGAATCAATCAACTCCAACACTCTTTCCAATACGGAAATTGCATGCGGTCTCTCTTCATCAAATTGGAACAGCTCAACGGCCATCTGCATTGCTTGCAATCTGTTGCGCATGTCATGCCCTAGCAAGTCCAGATAGAGCATGGAAGTTTCTGCAGTAATTTTCGTTTCCTGTTCAGCTCTCTCTTTCTCCCTTTCTGCGATAACACGCTCGGTAATGTCAACTATGGTAGCTTGAATAGCTATTCTGTCTTGGAACTCGATTCTGTCACCTAAGACCTCAACCCATACCATCTTACCATCGCTGCGAATGACTCGTATTACTAGTGGAGCTTCTAGGGTCGAATCCCCACCCATTGTTGCAGACATCATTTCAAGAACTGACTCATAGTCCTCTGGATGAATGAATCCTTCAATCTGTTCTTGAGATAGTGACTGTAGCTCCTCAACTGTGAAACCTGATATCCTTGCCATAGCCTCATTTGCAAATGCAATGTGTAGAGGGAGCCCTTCAACAATCATGATTCCAAGAGCTGACTGCTCTACCAATTGACGATACTTGGCTTCACTCTCTCGAAGTGCCTTCTCTGACATCATACGACCTGTTATGTCAATGTCTAGCACCTGAATCGCTGGTCTCCCTTCATGCTCTATCTGTCCTACAAACGATTCTACCCATCTAATCGACCCATCCTCTCTTACATATCGGAATCTATGTCGTGGTGTTAATTCGTGCCCAGCTCTCATTTCTTCATTTCTGTGGCGAAGCTCTGCTCGATCTTCAGGATGGACGCATTCCCACACCTCATCTGCTGTAAACAGCAGAATCTCATCAACGCTCCGGCCCAATGTCCTAGCAAAGGATGGATTCGCATAGACATATCTTCCGTCCTGTACTATAGCAAGTCCCTGCAATGACTCCTCTGCCAGCTTCCTATACCTTTCTTCGGATTCTCTAAGTTCTTCTTCCGCCCGGATTCGATCTGTTATGTCGTCTATTGCTGTTTGAATTGCATAACCACCCTCGTAATCCACGCGTCGTCCAAGAACCTCTACAAGACGGATTTCTCCACTAGGTCGAATTAGTCGCATCGTGAATTGATCATCATAGGCTTCACGACCGTCTAGTAATTCACCAAAACGTTTCAATGCTTCAGCATAGTCGTCTGGGTAAATCAATGAACGAACCTCTTCTACTGGGAGGGTCACAATCTCTTCAGCAGGCCTGTCAATCACTCTTCCTAAGGCTGCATTAGCAAACACGATGTCAAGTGGCGGCCCCTTCATAATAGCTACTCCTTGTGTGTATTGCTCAACTAGTTGCTTGTATTTAGCTTCGGAGTCCCTGATAGCTTGCTCAGCAGTTTTTCGTTGAGTTATATCCACAAGCTGCACAATGTATCCGCTAAGAGCCCCTGCTGTATCATGCTGTGGGCAAAAGCTAGCCTGAACCTTGACAACATCCGACCTCGGGGTTTGATAAACCCCCGTTTCCTCTACTTTTGCGAAGTCTATCTCGGTTTCTAGTGTGACTAATTCTCCCCTTCTGAGTCTTTCAAGATCAGCTGGTTTTGCATTGGGATCTTGGAATATATTGAAATTCTTGAAGTCTTCTACACTTTCTACACCTGTTAGGTCAAATAACGCTCTATTAGCAGCAACCATGTTTCCATCCACGTCAAAAGCATTAATGGCAATAGGTGAATCTTCAAAAATCGCCCGGAATTTTTCTTCACTTTCTCTCAAAGCATCTTCAGCTTTGCGCGCTTCTGTTATGTCTCTGATAATTGTCACAATTTGGACTACTTTGCCCTCCCGCATTATCGGTATTTTTGTAGTTTCAGTGACGATTTCATGCCCCGCAAGTATCACTCTTTCTTCATTCGTGAGTATTTTTCCTGTCCGGAAAACCTGTTCATACTCATCAAAAATTGATTTTGATAGAAATGGGAATGCCTCTGACACCTGCTTTCCAGCGATATCATCGTTTAGATTGAGCCCCCTGACCCAGTTCTCGAGCTGAGGATTAACTAGTAAAATGTTGAGGTCTTCGTCCACTACATGAATTGCATCGCTCAAGGCCCATAACGTAGATCTGTATTGCTCTTCGGACTCTCTAAGAGCGCTCTCTGCTCTCTCTCTCTCGGTGATGTCTTCTCCAGAGGCTATCATGCCAATGACATTTCCACCCTCATTGGTCAGAAGTTGGAACTCCCAGGTCACCAAACGCTCCTCACCAAACTTGTTTATGAGAGCTCGTGTGAATTTGCTGTCTGAGCCTTCACCAGCTTCAATGATATTGGCAAAGATATCCTTCTCTTCCATGGCCATGCTCTTTGGAGTGAAGTAGTCGAACCAAGCGTTTCCTACTACCTCTCCTGCCTCATAGCCCAATATCTCGAGTCCTTTCCGATTAATTAAGTGAATTCTACCATCAACATCCACTACTACAATTGCAGCGCCTGCAATATTCAAATATCGTTGCGCGGTGTCTCTCTCTTCCCGAAGAGCTTCTTCAGCTTTCTTTCTAAGCGATATATCTCGCACGATTGCCCATGTGCCTATTGGGTTTCCAGAATCATCACGAGTCAATGTAACTCTGAGCTCAATAGGGATTACTGTGCCATCCTTTCTCACAAGCTCTTTTTCATAGATGTCAGAATATCCTAAAACCATAGTCTGGTCTTGGTAAATCCTCTTCTCCATTTCATGCCAATGAGGAGGTGTCAAATCCCAGAACGTCTTCTTGCCTAATTCTTCAGTTGAGTAACCTGAGAGCTGCTGATAAGCTGCATTAAACTCAAGATATCGCCCTTCAAGGTCTGCGCTAACAAATCCGTCCTCCATTGTTTCATAGAGCCGACGATATCTTCTCTCTGACTCCAAGATTGCTTGTTCTGCCTGGACGCGATCTGTCACATCAAGTGCAATACCACCTAGCAGTGTAGGCTTGCCTTCTCTAACAATCGGAAACTTTGAGGTTTGGTAATAATGCGGGACTCTTTCAGCATCTGGCACTTTCTGCAAGACTTGAATGGGCCCTTCTGACAATGCTTTTTGGTCATCTGCAACCATGCTTTCTGCTAGATCCTTCGGGAAGAGTTCTAGTGTGTTTACGCCCTCCCATCTGTCAACACCGAACGTTTCTATCATGTACCTGTTAGCGTAGAGCATGTTTGAATCTTCGTCTTTGATAAAGACCGGTCCTGGAATATTATCAGCGAAAACAGCAAACCGTTCCTCACTCTCACGAAGTTCATTTTCCATTTCTTTTCGTCCAGTGATATCACGAACTACTGCGACAATACTCTCCCCATCTTCATGAAGAGTCATGCTTGCTGAGAACCAGAGGATTTGCCCTCGAATTGTGAGCTCATAGTCTAGTCTTTCTGCTTCTTTTGTTGATCTTACCTTCTCGAAGCAAGTGAGAAACGACTCTGACAAATCCTTCGAGAAAATGTCCTTTACACTCTTTCCAAGAAATTCCTCAGGCGGTACAATTAGTAAACGGTCATTAGCTGCGAAGTACTGCGAATACCTCCCGTCTTTGTCGTAAACGAAAACCATATCCTCCATGGCCTGAACTATGGTCCTGTACTTCTCTTCAGAAGATCTCAATGCTTCTTCAAATGCCATTCGATGAGTTATATCCGAAACTGCCACCATTACTCTGGAGAGGTCCATTCTTTCCTCAAGAATCGGAGCTTTCCATGTTATTCCAGTATGTAGGCTTTTTCCCTTCAGAGTGACTGCGTAACTCTCGAATTGAAGACGGTCCGGACCTCCATTCCAGATCGCATTCAGCTCCTTTGTGAAACATGCATAGGTCTCGTCTGTAAAAAGAGCACCAAAATTCTCGATAAGCTGCTCTTTGGTGTCAGCTTCATACATCTCAACCGATCTGGAATTTACGTCAACAATCTTTACGAGCGAGAGTGCATGTCTTACTACTTCTGGATTCTCATCCAAATAAGAACTCAAGTCAGTAATTCCTTCATTACGCAGATTATCTAGCCACGCCTTCACTTGGGTGTAATCTTCTTCCCACATTGATACTGGAGAGTTATCGAATAGGTTTCGGTATCTCTGCTCACTTAGGCGAATTGCTTCCTCTGCTTCTTTCCTCTCAGAAACATCTCGTATCAACGATTGATATCCAGCAGGCTTTCCATCATCCAGTAGAATGGTGTTGGTGACGTGGAAGTGGAATACAGACCCATCTTTTCGAATACCTCGTGCTTCGATGCCCCCTGGAACGGTCTCACCTCTCTTCTGACTCTCTTGGTGTGTTTCTAGAATGATTGGTAAGTCCTCAGGATGCACAAGATCCCCAAAATTGCTGCCTACCATCTCTTCACGCGAATAGCCGAACATTGCAGCACCAATATCGCTACACATCGTTATGATGCCGCTCTTGTCAGTTCTGTAGACTCCGTCCGACAAATTCTCGAAGAGGAGGCGATACCTTTCTTCATTCTCTCTCAATGTTTCCTCTGCAGCTATTAGAGGTTCGTAGTATGGTCCCGACGCCGGGCTGACTACTAGAAAAGCGCAACTATCACACTCCTCAGTTGATGAAACCACGCCTGCTGATACAGTGGTGGGAACTGCATCGCCAGACTTTGACTTCCAGCTGATCTCATGTGTCTTGATCTCTCCAGCGAGAGCAGAAGGTATCACATCCTTAATCGAATGCGGCATATTCTGGTGAACGAGGCCGATAATGGACTTCCCCACAATCTCCTCTGCTGTGAAACCTATCATAGCTGCAAACTCTTCATTTGAGTGAACAGCTCTCAGACTATCGTCTACTACAAGAAAACCATCGCTTATGTGGTCAGAGAGAACTCTACTAGAGAGCACGTCCGACCAGGACTTCTTTTGCATTGTGCGCACCCCACCCGAAGATTAGTGTACACCACTTGCTTCGGTGCATTTGTTCTTGAGAACTAGGAGGACGATTGGCGTATCATCTCTCCAATATGGTCCCTATCATGCATCTGAAAAGGTCGAATCCTTTTTGACTTTCTTATTACGGATACTAGGTTAATGCGTCCGTATTTTGAAGTCCTAAGTCACAGCAATAGCTCCGGTTTATGATGAGCTTCTTGAACAGCTTCTGGTCATAGAACTGCGTCTGCCTGTTTAGACAAGCCACCACTGCGCACCTACTACAGACATAGTTCACTACATCTTCAATAGATGGGTTATCACCTAGTGCTTTCTTTATCTCATCACCAGATGCTCCAAAGAAGACTGCTTTTTTACTTGCAACATTATCAAAGACCAGTGTCTGTAGAGTAACTAGGAACGCGCGTGGATCCTCCTTCTTTTGCCAGAGTCGGTGTACTAGGTTAATAGTTGCAGCAATATCACAGCCTACCTCGAAATGGTCCTTTGTCCAGCGTTTCTCGAATCCTTCTTCGACTATTCCAACCTCCCAATTCGAGAACATCTCGAGGCCTTCAGGCTTTTCGTGGTTCATTATTTCTTCGACAATCTTTCCGCCATCGCGTTCCTTTCCATACCAGATAGGCATGCCTCGTGGAACATGACCTGTGCGTCCACAGAAGACATACCATCCCTTGTCTGACTTTCCAGTCATCATTTGAACTATACTCTGCATTTCGTCTAAAGGTCTATCAAGAACATGGGCAGGCACCCATACTGCATGAGTGACACACCTGGGTTCTCCGCAAAGGACACAAGGAAAGACTTCTTGCGTACTCGCCTCACCTTTTCGCCTTGTGCATTCTGCGCATTCTGACAATTTAATCCCATCCAGCTTAGCACCTATTCCATATAGACGGCAGGATAAAACATCAACGGAAGTCTTAGTAAATTCATTGTGGTTCTATATGTACAAAGACATGAGTCACTTCATTGAGGGATTTCTTGATTATTGCTTCTACTTGGTCTGCAACATCGTGGCTATCTGCGAGGGACATATTTGGATCGAGCCGACAGTCCAATGAAACAGTCAGTCCCATTCCATCGTCAGTCACAACAATGCCATGCGCATCTTGCGCTGGTGTTTCAGTTTCAACAATTCGTTTGATCGTTTTTACCATCTCTCTGTGCTCATCTGTGACATCACGAATCGGCTTTCTGGAGCTGTCCGCTTCAAGATGGAATGTGACTCTCTCTAGGTCAGGTAGACGTTCAGCAAGAGTACGTTCAAGTTGATTCGAAATATCATGAGCCCTTCCTAGGGTTAGTTCGGGCTGCATCTCGAGGTCAGCTGCAATGAAGAGTCCGCCATCCATCACATGAATTCGAACCTTCTGAACTCCCCTGATCTCCGGCCATCTTTTGATTTCACTATATATCAAATCATAGGCATCATATTCTGATGTAGTTACAACCTCTTTGGAAATTGGCTCGATGTGGACCATTACATCTACTTGCTTGCCGAGCTTTGCCAGAGCACGTTCAACTGCATCTGCAATATGATGAGCTTCATCAATCGAGGTGTCCTCAGCAATGGAAATTACAACATCGATAAACATGAAGGGGCCTGAAACTCGGGCACGAACTCTCTTGCATTCGACAACACCGGGAATCTTAGAGCATACTTCAACAATCTCATCATTGATTCCTTCGGGTGCTCGATCAACTAAGTCATCGATAGCTCGTTTTGCTAGCTTAAATGACACAAAGAGGATGACGAAAGCTACGCCGATAGCAGAGAGCGGGTCCGCAATGGGAATACCAAACCAGACGAATGCGAGTCCAATTAGAACAACTACAGAGCTCCCCGCATCTGTGATGAAATGGAGTGCATCCGCTTCTAAAGCTTGACTGGAGTGTTTCTCTGCAGTTGCATAGAGAACACGACTCCTTTCGTAGTTGACAACTATGCTGATGACCATCACAGCAATTCCTGCTAATGTCGGCTCTGGGAATTCCTCCAATTGAATCACTCTAACAGCCTCGAAGAATATCCATCCAGCAGTTATCCAGATGAGGACTGTTTCAACAAGGGCTGCGAAGTTCTCCACCTTTCCGTGACCGAAATGATGTGTGTGATCTGCTTCTTCAGATGCTTTCCTCACAGCAAAGAAGGTGATTCCTGCTGCAGCCAAGTCAAGTAGGCTATGGAGTGCCTCTGAAATAACTCCAAGCGACCCACTCATAACGCCAACAACGATCTTGATGATGGTCAGGCCTGCTGCAGCTATAACCGAAAGGAGGGCTGCCCTATGCACCTCTATTCTTCGCTGAGCTCTAGACTCCATAGCCATCAACTATCGCTGGGCCGTGCTTGCTCCCTATAACACTTCTCTTCGCTGATGCGATTTGGAACTGTCTTTATATGCTTCTTATGCCAAGCATCCTCTAACATAGGTGGCGGCAGTCATGCAATTGGATCCAATGTTCCTCACGGCATCACTAATAGCGTTTCTTTTCATCTTCATTCTGTTATTCATATTTTCAGGAATCAAGGTGCTCAAAGAATGGGAGCGTATAGTGATTCTGAGGCTTGGAAAGTATTTGGGTGTGAAGGGACCCGGCATAGTATGGCGGACGCCTATCCTAGACAGAATTGGGGCGAGGGTTTCTCTCAGAGCACAAACGGTCGAGATCGAAACTGGAGAGTCCATGTCCCGTGATGGAACTCCCATTGGGTTGGTCGGTGAGGTTCGATATCGTGTTGTGGACATTGAACGGGCATTCCTTAGCCTCGAAGACTATCAATCCACTGCGCAACAATCCTCAAGACATGTTATGATTGAGCAAATCGAATCACGTGATTACAACGACTTAGTCACGAACAGAGAACGTGTTGAATCAGCCGTCACCAGAGAGCTTGACTCTCGCTTCAAGAAATGGGGTATGTCGGTAGTTGGAGTGGATCTTAGGGTACAGAGGTCTAATCTGTAGACCTGCCACTTATACACTCTCTACCATGTGTTATCACATTTGCCGCATGCGTCTGTAAAGAAGATAGAAGAAGAGTGGAAAGATAATAAAGATGAGAGGTGTCACAAGGCTGATGTAGATCACTCCTATGGGAGGCCACACCTCAAACAGGGTAAACATAGGTCCCCATAGCAACGCATCTCCGAATACTAGGAATGCACTGCCCATGATATCGAAAATCAATGTGCCATAAGGTGCGCTCAACAAGAATGTGCCGCCAATTATGAAAGATAGAATTGTCCAAAGGGTAATGGACTTTAGAGCCACCCGGAGGTAAGCGTAGTCGCCTTTTCGATACTCTTCTTGATTGATTTCTGTCAGGGCCAACAGTAATTCCTCTGAGTACTTTGGACCCCCTGGTCCGACAGCAATTAAGGACCCAAAGAAGAATAGTAGGATAGCTCCACCAGCTAGCAGCAAAGCTGAAACAATAAACAACCCAATGAGAAATCCAAGAGAGCCTACAAGAATTCCAAACCAGATGAGAGTAGTGAGTGTGCTATACATCATTTGTCTTTGAAACCAGTCCCCTACGCGGCCATGTCTTGTCTTTGTCATATTATCGATGACCCACTGTTGAGAGAAGCAGTTCGAATACTCAGTCCGACCTGAGATGTCCACATCACTAACATCAAAGGAGTCCTCCAGAGTCCTCTTGAGAGTCCAGTATTTCCCGAAATACCTTAACCTCCCGAAGGCTGAAACAAGAACAATTGCACCTGTTGCTGCCAATGATACCATTATCTCAATCATGATTCGTCCCTACTAGACATTAGAATCTGTGGAGGCTTCTCCAGATTCTTGTCATTCTTGAATAAATGTAATTTAAAGAATCCTCACAAAGCAATGTTATTGGCGTTGAGAGTAACAGCCAAAAGCAGGAGATTCTCCTCCAGAACACAGGAGACCAGCGATTTGACAGATGTAGCAAAAGAGGAAGAAAAGCAAATCATCGGTCGATGGCTGAAGCGAACTTTCTACTTTATTCTCCTACTCATTGTGTTTGTAAGTGTCCCCTTCATTGTGGATGCGCTTGCTCGTTGGGCTTCTGGAGGCGATTGGACTGAAGCGTTCTCGCAGACATGGTTTTCGGATAGAGAATCTGCACAGATCTTCCTTCTAGGTTTCGGTGTCATTGTCGGCATGTTCGCTCTCATTATGTACTTCATTCTTGGCATATTCAGCAGTGAAGAGGGCGGATGGTGAGTCAGACTTAGGTCCTTAACCAATCAAGGAATATGTGGTCTTCTTATACCTTAGAAAGCACTGAATTCTGGAGCAGATGAGTTCAACCATAGTATTCCGGATGGCTAGCCAGCTACAAAGCAGGAGTCTCCCTTCTATCGGAGACCACACCCCCAACAAACTGCCAAGTGGCGGCTCAGAGTCCGGCAATTGCCATCTGTTCTTTGAGGACCGAGTCCTCATCAGGACCCTGCTTCAATCGACTGTGGCCGCACAGCCACCGCCTGATACGGGAGGCATGGACGTTTCCATGATGATCAACTATTCATTAGATTCGACCCGGTTGTTGGCCAACTGGAGTCTTTCCTGAAGCAGGTTCCTTCACGCCAACTGGGGCTGGCTCCAATCGCTAGCCCCACTCTTAATATCGCAAGTTTCTCCCGTTTCCTATATTCAATGGCAGTTTTTTATGCGACAATCGTCTATTGATTGATCAGAAGATGATCATGCAGGAATCCGCTTCATCAAGAATTGAAAATAGTAATACTCCACGCACTCCGAGAGTTGTAGTTTTAGCTAGCTTATTGCTGGCTGCAAGAGGAGTGCTGATTCTCACTACACAAGTCATTATGTATTATGGTTTTAATCAATCACCAGGTTTTGACCCGAGAATTGTAGTGATGCCCATTGGCCTGATTTTTGGAGTGGTCGATCTCCTTTTCTCACTTGCACTGTGGGAAAGAACACTGGCGGGTTGGATTTATGGTGTGATTTCAAGTGGTTTCTATTCGTTTCTTTTCATAATTGCGTTACCCTCACTTTCACCTTACCTAGTTAGCAACTACTTCGTTGTCCTGCTTTTCCCCGTATTCATCTTGGTTTCAATTGGTGAATTATCAATACTGGTGTCTCCTTGGAATAGGAAGTTCTTCAAGACTCCTTAATTCCATTCAGCAGAACATTCATAATTAGGTTGCCAGAATTCAACAATCACGAGTGCATGTGAATTCTTCCGCTAATGAACAGAATTATAGGCGCTCTCGTTTAGTGATTCGTGGGGATAGGAGATTCTCATCAAAACCCGTTATGCAGTTGCCATATTGCTCGCAACGGCATGCATCATTCCGATTGCCACCGTCACCTCTTTCCATAGTGTACATGTAACACTAGTGTATGAACATAAAGTCGAGTTCAGACTAAATGAGTTTCCTTATTCCAAAGAAAACATCACAGCCAATACTTATTCTATCTCTGTCCTCGTTAGGAGAGATGGTACCCCGCAGGAAATGAAGTATGTGGGAACCCATCCC
>CAJHYO010000064.1_pt1 | contig 32161 bp, 37 predicted proteins | sample 9198741 | NCBI WGS metagenome assembly CAJHYO01 (sample SAMEA7708364, study PRJEB35096) | sediment metagenome | biome: marine neritic benthic zone biome [ENVO:01000025]; feature: sediment [ENVO:00002007]; material: shallow marine sediment [ENVO:03000034] sea grass bed [ENVO_01000059] ... | reverse complement strand
TGTACATACCATTCAGTCCACCAGAGAAAACCTATCAGTCTAAGACGCCAAATGGGCACTCTCACGTCACAGTCTAGGATGACCATTACCCCGTCTGACATGATATTGCCTCGTGCTATAGTCAAGCTATTTCCTTCGTACATTCGGGTTCTAGTAACAGTCGTGTCATATGAATCGGTGATTCCTCGGAGAACTACGTTCTTGACCTTATGATAACGGGGTATGTCCAATATGGTAACCTTATGTGTGGCATCGTAGAAATAGATCCAGCCAAATTCTGATTCCCGCCAATGGCCCGACGCAAACAAATGTATCCAGGTGGGATCGGTGTCAGGATGGTTATCACTAACGTAAATGTATCTGGCATTGTAAGTATACCCTGATGCAACCACTTGCGTTGCGGTCATGAGTGTCAGGGTGAAGAATACAATAACCAGACCTAAAGTTCGATTTACCTTCAATTCTAATCTCTTCCTCCTTGGCGTGTTGACGCCAATTATAAATTAGTATTACTACTTAATTGTCTTTCTAATGAAATCTCAGTAGCTCGCATCATCTCAATGCTCTTGAAGTCCAATGAACTAGATTGAAAAATAAAGTCTAGTTTGATTGATATGTACATCCACTAGACATAAGTTTCTTTAGAAGATTGTTTCATATATTAGACGAAAACGGATTTATGTAACTACTTGAAATTCGTTTCGTTTCTTGGTGAATACTATGGTTAAGACTTCGGATGAACGAAATCGAATGTATGGAGATTATTTCAATCTACTCCTGGATAGGCTTAAAACCGAGATACCAAACTACACAACTCTTCCAAAGGCACGTGAGCAGAATGCGCTTTCAATAAAGACAGGTATGAGTGGGCTCACCTATAAACATCGGTTTAACAAAGAAAACGGATACCAAATTGAGCTTGATATATCAACTGGAGATGTAGTTAAGAACAAAGCCTACTTTGATTCACTCTACTCTCAAAAAAGCAGAATCGAAGAAATAACTGGCGAACTTGTATGGGATAGAATGAATGGTCATATCCCCTGCAGGATATCACTATCCATAGATTATACAACTATCCTGAATGTCTTCGAAGATCCTTTGAAGTTAGAAAGCACGTTAAGTTGGTCAGTTGAAAATGCAAAGAAATTCAAAGATGCCTTTTCTCCGTTGATTAAGAATCTGAAGGCGGTTGACATCAAGAAAGCGAAATTGTCCGAAGGTGGACAACGTCAAGAAAGTTCTTCTCCATCGAAGGTAATTATCAAGGAAACTGTAAAAGAGATTTATCTAATGAATTGCCCTCATTGTGGTCACAAGAACGAGGTCGGCAACAGATTATGTGACAAGTGCGGAGCATCAATCTAGATTCTCTCTTCACAGCTGAGAGGACTGACCTTCCTCTAGCTCTTCAATATCGTCTTGTTCATTGAAAAAGAAGGCTGTCGCTCTACCAACTGAGCCACGGCGGCTTGTTCTCGGTGAGTCGCCTCTGATTGCAATATTAACATTGCTGTTTGAATTTCCTCCGAAATAGCGCTTTTGAGAACACTGAAATCAATCAATGGCAGTATGAAATATGGAGATATGGGTGAGCGGCAGGAAAATCAACACCGTCTTTGGAGCGGCACTTGTAGTTCTTGTAATCTCAATGATAGGAGTGGCTTTCTACGTTTCACGACCTGTAGGCTATCCATTGCTGGATCCATTGCCGCCGAGCGACACACCTCCAGATACCTATGAAGCTCTTGAGCCAGTCCAGGTAGGGTCTTTGATGCTCAATTCCACAGCCAACGTCACTGGAATGATTCCCCATGTTGGCCCGATGACCTTCAATATGATTCTTGAGATTAACATCACTAACGTGGGAACAGAAGACATCACTGACTTCCGTGCTGTCAAGATGAGTGTTTATTCCACAGCCAATTCACTGTTCTACACCTTTGACTTTCAGTATGACTGGAACGCAACGATTTCTGCAGGCGATACTGTGATTCTGAATTACCGGAACCGGGAAACCAGAATAGAGCATCCATTCGAGCCATTTGACATGTATGCCAGAGTCCTTGTTAACTTCGCAAATCAAGAAGCGATCCTAACAACCCCTCTCCTCTTTGGTGATTTGGCAATTGAGTAGACATTCCTCTTAGCTCGAGGAACCTGTTTTCTTCTTACGTAAAATTGGCCCATACCTTACGATTACTAGGACTACCACCAAGGTCATGATAATACCGATGACTACAGTACTTATTGCCTCGCTGAGAATGAAGACATCTCTCGTCGCACTGTAAGTCCCTCCTGAGTCATCCAATCCGAAGAGCGTGATGTTTGTTGATCCAGGAGCATAATCCCCAGTATGAAACTGCCAAGCTATTGTATTCCCGGCGACAAAGTGCACTTGTTCGCCATTGAAGTACACAGTCAGATTCTGAACCTCCGCTGGACCGCTCCCTCTCAGTGTGAAAGTTCCCTGGATGATGTTTCCGAAACCTATACCGAGATTTCGATCCACTGAAAGTGTAGTGAACCTTGGCCAGAAACGTGCATTGGCATGCCTGCGAAAAGACCCACGGCTATCAATAGGAAACCTGCAATTGCCAAGGTCTTCTTGCTGCGACAAACTCTGTGTAACATTGCGTTCAGTGCCTCGCAAAGGCTGCTGACTGACAGTGATTAAAAAGTTGTGATGAAAATCTGAGTCCGAATCATTTGATTCTTGCCACGTAAGACCCTCCGTGTAATCTGTCTTCATGCTACAGTGCTGATTGAGAGTATTTAGGCACCTGCAAACTATGTTAGCCACCAAAGATGAATCCAAAGACATTGTCTAGGGTCATCATGAGTATGAACCCAAGCATGAGTCCCCAAGTTGCCACACGTTCATTTCCTCCAGCATGACTCTCTGGAACAATCTCATCACCGACGACGAATATCATGGCTCCTGCTGCAAATGAAAGCCCATAGGGTAGAAGTACGACTGCGATGAACACTATGGAAACTCCGAGGAGCCCGCCAATTGGCTCAACAAGTCCTGTGGCAAATGCTAAACCTGCGGCGTATTTCTTTGAATAGCCCTCGCGAACTAGAGGCGCCGCAACAGCAAGCCCCTCTGGTATGTTCTGAAGACCAATAGCCACTGCAACAGAGATACCGGTAAGGGGGTCTCCAGCTCCAAAAGACACACCAACAGCAAGCCCTTCTGGAAAGTTGTGGATGGTTATCGCGAGTACAAGTAGCCACACCCTGGACATTGTAGAGGATGGACCTTCTACCCCTTTTTCGAAGTGGGCATGGGGAATGTACTTGTCTGCAACGTGCACGAAGACTCCACCCAGAGCAAAACCAAACCCAACAATCGAGATCACTCCAACCCAATCGAAGACGTAATCAAATGCAGGCACTAGCAAGCTAAAGGCTGATGCCGCTAGCATCACTCCCGCAGCTATTCCCATCAATATGTCTAGGGTCCTTCGACTGAAGTCATCCTTGATGAATATGGGTATCGCCCCGAGTCCTGTAGCTCCCCCTGCAAGCAGACTCGCCAGAACACCTAGAGAAATGGGGTCTGTGAACAGTTGCATGAACTCGGGAATGTTCTGCCTCCTCTTAAGGAGTCTGCAACTACAGTTAGTTAGAACACGTGTTCCAAAGATAAATGGCTAGCTCGGTTTTGACAGAATCTCATCGTATCTGACTGCAGGAGAGGGCTCACGCTTTCTCGCCCACCAAATACCAAGAAGGCAGAGCACCAAACTAGGTGCAATGAATGCTATCAACAAAGGTGCCGAGATCAGGTTCTGATTGACTACATTGACCTGAGTCTGTTCAACACCTAGCTGATCAATAAACCGAATCTCGGCATCTAGACTGTTATTACTCGTTGTCTGAGAATTGGAGAAGATCACATACCAGATGGCATCATACTGAGTTGTAAAATTGAAAGTGTGAGTAACGGCCTGTTCGCGGTGCTCATACAGTACTGCAACCTGGTTATTGACCCAATTGCTATAGTTGCCGGCATCGCAGATGAAGAACTCAATAGCATTGACTGTTGTGAAAGACCCCTCAATCCTCCAACCTGCGTCGCCATCTCTATACAGTCCGTAGAATTCTCCAAAATTCAATTCCGTATCTACACTGAGGGATTTGGTTGGAAGTGGTAGTAGAATCAGGACAAGAAGGATGGCAAAACTCAAGGTTGCTTTCTTCATTGCATTCCCCATTAATCAAGTATGTTATTCCGAATATAGAATTTCCCACACTTGGATTCAAGAATGAGATAGTGGGCCCGGTGCGATTTGAACGCACGAGAATGATATCATTATGATATCGTTTGATGGACTCCTTTGCTTACCCCCATTTCTTAAATGCTATTGCGCCACTGACCATAGTCACACCAATGACAACGAGGAAGGTCACTAAGATTGGATCTATTTCTCCTGGTGGAGGAGGTGTTGTTGTATTCGGTTCTTCTCCTAGAGCAATTCCTCCTGTCACGCTAACAGAGCTATCCTGTCCTTCTGGATTTCTAAAGACGAAATACCAGTGACCATAATATGGTATCTGGATGTTATCCGTGTCCGCATCGACCTCATACATTCCATGAATTGAATCTATAGCCCCAGTATCCTCCTGGAGAATAGTCCAATTCCCTTGGTTCATAATGAAGAAGCCAATCTTAGCTCCAGATGTGGTGACCTCGAAATTCCAATAGACTCTCGTTCCAGCCGGAATGGGGTCTTGAAATCGATAACCCATATATTCAATCGGTTCTGTAAGTTCTAAATCAATCGCAATCTGATTTCCAGGTGCTATCTCTTGCGCTACTCCATAGATAAGAAATAACTGCAATACGAGAAATGCCAAAATAATAGAAACCCGTTTCAACTCATTTCCTCACAAAATTTGTGCCTGTGAGAATGATATTATTCTTTTGCAATCTAAAGCATGCGAAACAGTGGTTTCTCATCACATCAACATATCGCTATAATCTCAAAAGAAAAGCGTTTGAGAGTCTTATTCTCTCATTCAAAATTCGCCCGCAATTTACAAGTGGAAATGGTGGGCCCGTCGAGATTTGAACTCGAGACCGACAGGTTATGAGCCTGCTGCTCTACCAAGCTGAGCTACGGGCCCTGTGAATACTACAAACAACACTCAGGCTTTCCATTTTTGATATTAAGGTTGCGAATATCTGACAGATTCAACCTTATTTTCAGGCAAGTTTCTCCGACTTTAAATTGGAGAGAATGGAACGCAGAGGAAACTCTGCCGGGACCAAACAATGATTCTGCTCTTTACATCTCAACACTGTACATGGTGTGATATCGTCAAGAACATGATAGAAGAGGAGAGTTCAGATCTGGGTTGTAGAGAACCACTCTTTGAGGTGAATGTTGAACATCATAATCACATCGCCGCGGCCTATGGCATACTGATGGTTCCAACCCTTGTTTCTCGGGGCAACATGCTTTCAGGTGTTCCGTGTCAGGATGATCTCCGTGCATTTCTATTGCGGTCTCTAACTGAAACTATCGCTGAGAGAAGCGAAGGCAAGGCTGCAAAAGCTATTCGTTCTGCACCAAGAAAGTTTGAACTCCGGTCTCTCTTGAAGACCTCGGTGATGAGACCTTTAACAGCATCTGCAAAATGAACGAATGAGCGAGGACTGCTGCACAATCTTAATAACAACATGTCCGAGTCCGATGCTTCAATGCCCCGATAGTGTAGCCCGGCCCAGCATCTAGGCCTTTCGAGTCTATGACCCGGGTTCAAATCCCGGTCGGGGCACCATTCCTCATTTCTTAGTCTTTAGCTGATTGGATGACTATGAGAGATGGGTAAAGCGGCCTTGTTCAGGACGGGACAGCACCAATCTGTTGCATCCAGCTCAGCCGATCTGGGGAGTTCCACCATTCCGCAATTTTGCCTTCTACTATCTTCGCAATACCGAAGACCGAAACTGCAATCTGCTTGCCGCTAGCCGGGATACCCATGAATTCTGCTGAGTGGGTCGTTCGAACCACGCCCCTAAAAGCAACTCTATCACCTTCAGCAACCATATCCTCGACAGTGATACTCGTATCTGAGAAGCTAGCAAAGTACGTTGTCTGGTACTGCTGGAAAGCTTGTAGGTCCATTGCAGGGTACCCACCGATATGAGCGGTGAAACCAGAGGCGCATAGATCTATGGGTGTTTTTTCCTCATTATTCCCCCTCTCAAAGAATCTGCGAACGAGCGTTTTGTTCTCTTCTAACATGAAGCCTTACCTCAGTACGTCATCATTTCAAGATTCATTTTAACTATGTGATTGAGATGCATCATCCTTTCTCTTTGGTCTAACTATCTACGGCTTTCAGGAAGGAGCCCATCGCTTCTCGACCTTTCATTCATTTGCGTCACAGCGAAGCTTAAATCATTATTAGTACAGGATTGGGAATAATGAAGAACTGTCAGAATTGCGGCTATACTACCAGCACAAATTCACAAGTTGGATCTGTGACAGCTGCGTGTTCAGATTCAAGTAGGATAGTTGGATCCGACTCCAAAGAGCATAGTTGCAGTATTCTTGCAATGAAACGAGTAATTGCTAGACTCAGAACCAGGAACCGGCTTCACTCTGATAGGATCTTAACTATCCCGATAAGCTACATCATCCGTTCAAGGGTTGCAGGTGTTCTGAATCAAAAGAAGCAGTTGTGACCACCTACAACGCATAGAATTTACTTGTCTTCGTTTATCAAACAACGTCAGTCTATGTGATTGACAGAAGCATATTGAAGTCTGCAGAGTCGTATGAGTGGGTGAGTGCTCCCGACGAGATAATATCCACTCCACTCTGAGCATAGTCTTTGATGTTTTCTTCATTTATTCCGCCTGATGCTTCCAATAGCACTTTGTCCCGCATCTCTCGTTGTATTAGAACTTCATGAACTCCTCCTATATCTTGAGCAGTGAAGTTGTCCAGAAGTACGATATCAGCACCAGCCTCTATCGCCTCAATGGCCTCTTGAAGAGTACGCACTTCACAGGATATCTTCTTACTAAATGATACACTCTCTCTAGCAGCCCTAACAGCTTCACCTGCTCTTCCAACAATAGCGATATGGTTGTTCTTAATCAACACCATATCATCGAGTGCATATCTATGAGGATCTCCTCCACCTATCTGCACTGCTCTTTTCTCGAAGTACCTAAAGCCTGGAGTTGTCTTTCTTGTAGCAGCCACACGCACTTTTGGATTCATCTCTCTTGCAGCTTGAACCATTCCATAGGTTTTAGTGGCTATTCCACTCATCCGCTGGATGATATTGAGACAGACTCGCTCAACTCCAAGAAGAGTCCGTGCAAGCCCCCTCAGACTTACAATTGGCTCTTGAGGGCCTACCCAATTGCCTTCGAATGCGAAAACCTCGTAATCAAGACCTGTAAGTTCTGCAATAGCAGTTGTTTCTTTGACCCCTGCTAATACTGCTTTGCTCTTAGAATAAACAGTTGCAGACCCTATTGCATCAGCAGGGACTGTTGCAATGGAGGTCAGGTCTCCTGTCCTGATGTCCTCCTCCAAGAAATTCTTGAGGGCTTCAATTGCAGCTGATGGTAACTCTTTCATTATATCATACTCCTCTAACATCTTGGGTGCTCTGGGTTTCTCACAATTTCCTCTCTGGGAGCAGTTTCTCCAAATATTTCAGCCCGAAATGACATGAACTCCACTTCAGGTGCTCTCCATAGATCGCTTGGAAGTCCTGCCTTTTGACAGGTATGTTCCAGAAAGGTCTTCGTGTCCCAACCATACTGTACTGGGACTTGTGGAAGTAGAAGTCCGCGCATCATTCCTCTACTGACAATGAGCCCGTCTCTTCCGACTTGTACAAGATCTAGGAGCTCATCAGGACTGGCATACTCCAATTTTCGCGGAGGCGTGAGAACACTTAGATCGACAATGACGCAATCAGTTTCATCCTGGCTCACTGGTCTGAAGCGGGGGTCATTTACCGCAGAATCGACAGCGGAATCAATAGTAGCCTCTATCAATGGTTGAGTTGGATATGGACGACCAATACATCCCCTCAGCCTAACATGGTCTTTTTCCAGAAGGTTGAGAGTCACAAACACACCCGATTTTTCCCACAGTTTAGGTGGTGTACCATCAGGAGGACTGGGTTTAGTCTTGTCCCGTACATAGCTATCAACAGTCTGGCGAGCAAGTTTCACAAGAAGTGTTCCTTCGTCATCAGAATATACGTGGTCCAATCCATGTCCACCGTTATTTCTGAGCACATGTTACCGATTATGCTTTTCGTAGCTATCGTAAACGCCGCAAAGGCACTCTACCAACAATGCCTGGGTCAGCGAAGAATCCGCCATAGCTGTAAACAACTTCGCCGCCGACGATTGTAATGACAGGACGTGCCCTGACGTTCCAGCCTTCAAATGGAGTGATTTTAGCCTTGGAGTGGAAATCTCTGCCGTGAATCTCCCAGTTCTCCTTAGAAACAACAGTGATGTCAGCATCATAGCCTTTGGCAATGACCCCTTTGCCTGTTATACCAAGAATCCTAGCAGGTCCAGAGCAGCAAACCCTGAGATAGTCTAACCAAGATAACTTGTCTTCAAAGACAGCCGTAAGCATCAGTGGTACTAAGGTCTCCAGTCCTGGTATACCTGAGGCTGCTTCCAGAAATGGACGCGTCTTTGCAGAGGATTCGTGTGGCGCATGGTCTGTGGCGACACAGTCAATTTCACATGTCAGACACAGCCCCTGTTGAAGGGCTTCATTATCATATGGTGATCGCAATGGAGGAATCATTTTCGCTGAACCATCATCATGAGAGAAATCTCCTCCAGTCAGAAAGAGATGATGTGGTGTAACTTCAGCAGTGAGAGTGTCCTCAGCACGGTTCCCCATTATCAACCGAGCAGTGGTACCACAACTGACATGACAGACGTGCAGTCTACTCTCATAGACGTCTGCTTTTGCAGCCAGAAATTGCTTTAGGGACTCAACTTCGTGTTCACAGCTGTGAAGCTGGAAGAAATCATCATGCGTCTTTAGCTTCTTTTCCTTCTTTGTCGAGGCGGGATGAAACAATAGAGGGATGCTATGCTTGGCTGAAAGACCCATACATGCCCTTATTCGTATCTTTGTATAGCGTGTACCCTCTGTGAGTGGAGCGTGTGGATACACTTTGAATCCTAGAATCTGAGGAACCAGGTCTTCCTCCACATCGCCTACTTTCTTGGGGATACCGGCATAGAAACCTACGTTGACATAGCGGTCCGCTGTAGCGATAGACATCTTATCCTCCAAGTCCTGAAGGGTGATAGTTGGAGGATCTGAGTTTGGCATATCGACTACGGTTGTTACTCCACCTGCAGCAGCGGCCATGGTCCCTGTGGAGTATTCCTCTTTATGTGGTTGGCCCAAGTCCCTCATATGAACGTGAATATCGATTGCTCCAGGGAGAATATACAGTCCCTCACAACTGATTCTCTCAGATGCGGGAGGTTCGAAGCCCGGTTCGTATATGCCCTCAATTATGCCTGCATCTATTGTGACTGAGCGGATGACCTCTTTACCGTCCAGTATCACTATTCCATTTTCCAGGATACGGTCCACAGGCATACCTATTCTGTTTGTCACGGTACGATATGATTGTGTCGCCAACGGTCTACTCTACAGTTTCTGGGACCTTGAACTTATTCGCGACAAAGCGAGTCAAATCAGTCGCACTGATTATACCCATTAACTTGTTGCCTTTGCCCACCACAGGCAATGTGTTCAGATTTGCATCCCTCATCTTCTCAATAGCAACTGCAAGGGGATCATCCGGAGATACTAGAGGCGGCCCTCTTATCATGGCATCTACAACCCGTATCTGCCTGACTTGGTTTCTTCGGTGCTTATCGGGAACTTCCTCACTAAATCTTGCCATCGCTTCAGCAACGGCTCTCTCAGTGAGCAATCCTAGCACCCTTGGGCCATCTGTGACTGGAAGGCCTGAATAGCCTTTGTCGAGCATTTCGCTCCTCGCCTTCACTAGACGCTCAACAGGATTGACAACGAGGATGTCTTTCGTTGTCATGAGGTCTTCAACCTTGATGTCCTCAAACTTGGTCACAAGTGAGCAAAGCTCTGTCTTAGAAATCACACCTACGAGCTTGTCATCCTTGTCAACAACGGGACACCCACTCATGCCTCTATCCACCATGAGCTGAGCAATGTCGGTGACGTCATCATCTGGGGACACGGTAATAACGGTGTCAGTCATCGCGCTTGAAACATGCAGTCTTCCTATAGAAACAGCTACTACCTTGCTAACACTGAGCCTGTCTGCGATATCCGCATATGTGAGAATTCCTGTTACTTTGCCATTTTGTGTAACGATTAATCTATCCACACGTTTCTTAGCAAGAAGATCAAGAGCGTATGATAGCCTCTGATCCTTGTCAATAGTGACTGGTTCTGCCATAATTTGACTTACTTCCAACATATAATCCTCCTATCACCGTGCTTACCAAACTGAATGCATCCTTTAGTTCGAGCAACTAGCTCCGACACACATCACAGATATATCGTCCATCCTCAAGAGCCAATTCAGTAGAGTACTCTCCACAGTTGTCACAAGTACCACCGTACGCAATCAGTTCATCTTCCTCCTCTTCCTCAGCTCTTGTTATAGTTTCGGAGCGGAGTTTCAAAGACTCCATGAGCACGTCAATAAGTTCAGGTGACCAGCGCAAAATGTCTCTTGATGTGATAATTCCAGCTAAAGAGTTGTTCTTAAGTACTGCCACTCTGCGAATGTTACCACGAGCCATTATTCTCATAGCCTCAGTCAGAGCGGTATTTGGTGTGATATGAACTAGAGGGGAACTCATCACGTCTTTGGCTTTGGTATCTCTTGGATCCTTATCCACTGATACCACTCGCCTAACAATATCAGACTCAGTTATGATACCAAGTGGCCGACCCTTATCAGAGATCACTATTGATCCAATGTCCATCTCACTCATTGAATGTGCCACCTCTCGCACACTGGCATCCGGTGGCATTGTCACTACATTGACAGACATGATTTCTCTCACAGACATTGAATGCGTAGGGTCAGACATCAGTAAATACCTCGGCGCGTCAGAAACTTGGTTAGTAACAACCCAGAGCATCTAGGCTTCAGGGTGCATTCTTGACTGACTCAATCCCGTTGGAATTTAAACGTGTCTGTGTTATTTGGCTCGCTTTAATGAATCATGATTAACGTCTTGAATCACTACGGACTAACTCGCCTCCCCCTGCCGGAAGGACTCGCATCATATCTTCTTGAGGTATCTGGTCGATCAAATGTTTCTTGTCTTCAGGCACCAATTTCTTTAGCTTGTTGAGAATATCCTTTACAAGCTGCCCTTTCTTCACCTTGCCAGGAGCAACTCTCATGGTGTATTCTGTATGAACTGCCAGCGCCGAGGGTGGTCCTGACACAGGTATTGCATCATCATCTTCAATCATTACACCTACAGCGAGTTCCAAAGGAACCCTTCGAACGTAGTTCTTTGAGCCATAGATCATGACTGCCCCTGATGGGAGATACTCCCCAGAAGGCGGAGTGAAACTGACCTGCTCGGGGTCAACCCAATAGGCATCACCTGATGACAGACCGTCTTGCCACGCTCGAGAGAAGGTGACGGCGAACTGCGCAGCTTCACTGAGGGTCTGTTCTCCTGGCGGATCTCCAGAAACCTTGACAACTATATAGGGTGCACCGTGGAGAGCAGCATGGAGAAACACATCATTTGACTCCATCTGTCGCTTTGCGAGTCTTTCATTGGTCTTTGCATCTCTTCCTCCAATGACAAGATGCCCCTCTGAGGACAGAAACCATCGAAACTTCTCATACCACCGCTTTTTCCTGATTCTGACCGGTGCTTTCACTTTTACGTCAGGTTTGACTGCCTTTGCCTCCAGGTCCTTCAGCTTTGTCATTGTCTTCTCGATCTGCTTCTGCGCTCCCTTGGTCTTTGCCTCAGATTTCTTGGCCTGTTCATATGCTAGTGATGCATTATCCTGTGCGCTTTTTCTGATATCGAGACTCACATCGACATCAGCAAGCTTCACTAAGATTTTACCCTGAGAAGGAATTATCCTTTCAATAATGACTGCAGATGGCATTCCCTTCTCTTTACCTTCTTCTACCCTGGATGTAATCTCTGACCAAGATAGACCTCCTACTCTTGCACTTGAGATTGTATCAAGGACCTCCTGTACCATCTGAAAGTGGTTGTAGATGGCTTCTCCTGCCCTCCTTAAGTTGACGGCTTTGGTTTCTAATCGTGTAATCCCTTCTTTCTGTTTCTCAATAATCCTCTCTAGGCGTTTGCGTTCTTTGTCATGGGCCTCGAGAATCTCATCATCTTCAAGTTCCATGTCAGATATGCCAAAGAAGCCGTCTATTGCCTGACTGAAAGTGGAAAATGATGTGGTGGGTAAGCCATTATAGACCTCCAGCATGAAAGGGACGAATGCAACTTGCTCCTCCTCATCTTCATCATCTATGACTACTAGAGGCTCGCTAATCCCATTCTTGAGTTTCTCGATGAAGCGAGAGAGTCCACTTGAAAGGTCCTTCACTGCTTGCTCATCCAATTCCGGAACCTTTGCTTGAGGGTCCACTCCCCCAAGTGCGCATATCTCCTCACAGCTAAGGGCGTCAAGGTTTAGCCTGCTTGCTAGAGTTCGAACCACGTTTGCTTTGGACTCGGAAAGAACCCCTACTAATGCATCAGCCTCCAGGTTCATGACATCGATGCCGCGTGGAGGCGGAAATTCGTACTTTGCCTTGGGAATGACATCCCGGTCCTTCATTCTCCTGTATCGCATTGCAACAAATATTGTGTCTTCTGGATCGAGAAGAAGGACATTACCGTTGCCAAACAACTCTACGACCAATTTGTGTGAACTTGATTCATCACCTATCTCTATCACCACAATTCGATCCAAATCGTGTTGATAGACTGACATGACTCTTCGATCCCGGAGGTATTTCCTGAGTGCGCTACAGAACTTGGGTGGAACCTTAGGAGCAACTCGACGATATTCTGTCAGATGAATGCGACGGCCGACCTCGAACAGAAGTTGTGACGTACCTCCTGCGGGCTGATAGAGCTTGAGCACAAAGACATCTCCATATTGGTACACATTTTTAACGAATGCACCTTCTGCGGACTCCTTTAGCTCTGGCAGAATTAGCCGAATGTCAATATTGCTCATCGTTTCTTTCATTGTCAAGCGCTCCTCCAGTCCGATATTGTTATAACCTAGTCGATTGACAGACGCATAACTCCGACAGGTGTCGCATTATGCCATCAGTGATAGGGCCTCTTCAGAACATCTTCAAACGGCTTTTCAGCAGATGGGCTGACTCAGCAGATGACCAACAGACCTATGTTAAGATAGTCTTCGCATTAGCTACCGCGTTGATTTGTGGACTTGCTGGACCTGCATTTCGTGGTTCAAGAGGTCTGATATTCGGGCTACTCATGTATGGACTGACCCTGTATGTTGTTGTTTACCTTTTAGAGATTGATCCCAAAGAAATTGGAGGTCGACAGAAGCTCGTTACAGCAGGTCTACCTACATTTCTATTGCTATGGGTGCTCGTCTGGACACTGCTCTATACTTTCTCCCTTCCTCCATCAGTGCTCTAGAGTAGAGCCAGTATTTGAATAATAACAAAAGCTATGCTCAGAAAGGGAATCAGTGGTGTACCTCTATCTTTGTCTTTCCTTGACCAACTGGAGTACGCATAACCTAAGATTAACATAATGAGCATCTCCAGACCCCCTCCAACGACTGCCTCAAGAACTGGATCAATCCACAGAGCTAGTTCTATGCCTGGACTGATAATGCTCAAAATAAACAACGCTTTCAAGTCAGCGCCACCAATTGTTCCAATTCGAAATAAAACATAGGAGAGGACGATTACAAAGAGTGGTGCAGTCAGGTGTAGTAAGGGATTTTGAATCAGATGTCCTGTGAGAATAACAATGGCCAACCCAATCACGCCGCCTGCCAGCATAAAGTGATTGGATATTCTCCTCTCTCGGATGTCCATTATGCTGAATACAATGAGAATGACGAGGGCTGTGCAAAAGGTGATTACCGATGTCATTGTCAGGTCTAGTGCCATAGGGACATCATCTCACACAGAAGTGTCCTCGTCTAATGTATATAGTCCTATCATGTAACCAGACAGTAAGAAAGATTAGGTAGCTAATGGGCTGCGAGTCCGTGAATGGGGCTGATTATCTGCCCCTTCGCAGCAATTCTCAGAAGCTGATACAATGAAGGATCCAATGCAAGTCATTGAAGACACTACGTTTCGTCTTCTCAAGATGGCTGTAACTAAACTGCCTACAGATGTTGAAGATGCATTGAGGGCAGCACGTGACCGTGAGGACAACGAGACCGCCAAGACACAACTCTCAGCTATAATTCAGAACATGGATATTGCTGATACTGGAATTCCGATGTGCCAAGATACGGGCATCATTATCTTCTATGTCAAAGTCGGTAGCAAGTTTCCATTTATTGATGAGATCAAAGAAGCCCTTACCAAGGCCACAAGAAAGGCTACAGCGGAAGTGCCAATCAGACCAAATGCGGTGAACCCTATCATAGGTGGCAATTCAGGTGATAATACAGGTGTCAAGATCCCATGGATAAATTGGGAGGTAGTACCTGGCGATTCACTGGAAATCATTGCATTCCCTAAAGGCGGTGGCAGTGAAAATGTGTCCATCGTTGGCATGCTTAAGCCTGGTGTTGGACTGACAGGAGTCAAGAAACTGGTTGTGGACAATGCAATGAGCTACATGGGAAAGGCATGTGCTCCAAACATAATCGGTGTGGGGATTGGCGGTGGAGCAGATATCTCTATCAAGATAGCTAAGCAGCAGTTGCTAAGACCACTTGATGATAAGCACTCTGAGCCTGAAGTTGCTAAAATTGAACAGGAACTCATGGATGCGATCAACGCCACAGATATTGGACCCATGGGCCTTGGAGGCAAGACGACAGTTCTTGCAGTGAAGGTCGACTACGCCATGCGTCATCCGGCTAGTCTGCCTGTTGGGGTTGCTGTTCAATGTTGGTCTGCAAGGCACAGTAAGGCATTGATATCGAAGGATCTAGACATCACTTATGTGACACATCCGTTGGAGGGCGAGTGAAATGGCTGAATATCACCTTACAACACCAATTTCTGAAGAGGATGTACGAAAGCTGAAAGTCGGAGATGTGGTCTATGTCAGTGGTGAGCATGTTTACACAGCACGAGACGAAGCTCATGAACGTGCCCTGCACATGTTCGATGAAGGAGAAAAACCACCCGTGGACTTTGAGGGCAGTGTTGTCTACCATGTAGGTCCGGTGGCTTGGCAGAAGGAAGGCAAGTGGCAGATAGTCTCTGCTGGTCCCACCACAAGCATCAGAATGGAGCTCTTCCAAGACGAGTTTCTCCGAAAGTACAAAGCCCGTATCATCATTGGTAAGGGAGGCATGGGAGAGAAGACACTCGCAGCACTCAAAGAGGTTGGTGCAGTCTATTGTAGCTTCACCGGCGGATGCGGCGCCCTTGCTGCGAAGGGACTGAAGGAAGTTCGTGCCTACGAGTGGAGCGACCTAGGCATGCCAGAGGCGCTCTGGGTCATAACTGCTGAGAAGTTTGGTCCGCTGCTTGTTACCATGGACTCTCATGGTGGGAGTTTGCACAAGGAAATGGATGATAGAGTGGCTGCGCGCAAAGCAGAAGTTTATGCTAAGATAGGAGTCAAAGAATAGACTTAGGAGATTAGATGCCGCAGTATGCAATAGAAATGAATCAGGCAATTCCTCCACCTGCGGATCCGTTCATCATAATACTGATCTCTCTAGGACTAATCTTGGCTCTTCTGTCTATCCCTCTGTGTTTGTATGGCATAGTGCGAATTCTATACCCCGAAAAGGACAATGCAGAAGTTGAATAGGATCTCTTGGATTAGGAACCAAATCTCCTTGGCTGCACATTGGAAACACATATCCCCCTTAATGTAGATGCTATGGGTAGTGGGTTTCAGCGAGGTTTCACCCATGAGGAAAATAGTCCAGATTGTGTTTCATGAAAATCCCAAGCTCACACTTGATGTTGCCGTCTACTACCCTGAAAGCACAGAATACCGTATTCGGTATATTCATCCGAGTCATCATGCCGAGGTCGAGAACATCGCAAAATTGCTGAAGGGGCTTCAATTCGACGAGCCAAAGATGCTCACGGAATGGCATGCTTTCATGAACGCACTCAGGATGCTGCCCGACCAATATCTTCGCACGCTTGATGTGATCTATCTGACACGAGCAGGCGAAGTGATTGGGAATTCCTAATACCCATCAATAATCTCTGAATTCCATGATGATAATCCCGTCAAAGTCCGCAATCAGCTTCTCCGAAACATCAGTCCCATGCTCATCCAAGGCATACCACTCACTGTTCTTCTTCTTGCTATCGAAGATCCAATCAAAGAGCAGCGCATCTCTTACTGTCATTTCACCTGTCCCTGCGACAATATACTCATGGCCTGTGTGTGGATCTCTCACGACGCGGCTGTAGGAGTCAGCAGCTACGAACTTAGGAGTCCTTCTCCATGCATCACTGGATGCTATGGTGCCCATGAGAAAACAGAGAGCTAGAATGACACCGGCAATGGTCAGAGGTAGAGTGATGTTTACGTCAAGTGGTATCATCTCGTGCCCTGCAAGCCAAGAAACTGAGAGACCCACAACAAGAATAACAGGTATCAACGCAGCAGCGTTGATCGCATCACTTCTACTCCGTTTCCACTTCTTCTTCTCTCGAACTCTATGCACGTAACCTTCCCTCGTCAGTAAACTGGGAAACTAGCCTATTGTACTCTCTGGTTAGATGAAGTACAGTGATTCGCATCTTGCTACGAATGTGGCCCTCATATCTTGCCTATGTTCCCAATGCTGAGATAATTGGCACTGATATTCCATAGAGTGCTACAAGTAGTATCACCAGCATTGCGATGTATAGGAGAAGATCCTCCGAATCCATTCTCGTGCATCCCCAATGGCTGCAAACAGTATGTATATCGCACATATAGTGGTTCCGTTTTCCGAAACTTAAACCATCCCAGACATCAATGTCTAGGATTGATGTTCGGTTCCTGCTTCGTAGAGGTCTGCATCGCGATTCCGGAGGAATCCCGAGGTCTTACATCTTCTCTACAGGCAGTTAGAGTCTCCGGCAAACTGATGGTGACTAGATTCAGTGCGGCATTAAGGTTTCTATCAATCCTTATCCCACACACATCACAGTGATACTTCCTCTCTGCGAGAGAGAGGTCTTTCTTTCTATGCCCACAGCTGGAACATCTCTTTGAGGATGGAAATGCACGAGGAGCTACTATTAGCTTCGATCCGTACCATGCACACTTGTACTCCAGTTGCCTCCTGAACTCGTACATCCCTACATCCATTATAGCTCGTGCCAACCTTCGGTTCTTCATCATTCCAGACACTCCAAGGTCCTCGATTACTATCTTACTGTGGCTCTTGGCAAGATAGGTCGTCGCCTTATGCAGGACGTCTTGTCGAATATTGAAGATCTTCAGGTGCATCTTTGCCAATCGAAGCTTCGCCTTCTCACGGTTTCTGCTTCCTTTCTTCTTCCGGGAAAGACTCTTTGATAGCCTTCTCAGTTTCTGAAGGCGCTTTCCCAGGGCTCGATGATTGGTAAAGGTCGTTCCATCAGAGAGGGTTGCTAGTGTCTTAATTCCCAGGTCTACTCCTACAGCAGGTCCCTTAACATACGTAGGATCTGGAATCCTTTCTACTACAGTGATGGAAACAAACCATCTGTTTGCCCTTCTCCTCACTGTGGCTGAGAGAATTCTTCCTTTGTAGTATCTTTTCCTCTTCTCCTTGATTCGAATTTCTCCGAGGCGCGGAAGTTGGATCCTCCGTCCCTTAATCCGAATAACTCCAGTCAGTCTGAAACTATCCCTGACTCCTTTCCTCTTGAACCGGGGAAAGCCCACACTTTTTACAGTCTTCAATCCTCGATAGAAGTTCCTGAAGGCTCTATCGAGGTTTCTCAATGCTTCTTGCGGTGCGCACTTGGAACACTCATACATCCAGGGGAACTGGGTCTTTTTTAGACTGTTCAGTAGCTTATGTTGCCTCATAGCGTCTGTGAATCGGTTGGATCCCTGACCATCATTGTACAGCTTGATTCTGTGCTCAAGTCCCCAATTGTAGGTAAAACGAGCAACTCCTGCATGCTGAAGAAGAGAGGTCCTTTGGGAGTTGTTGGGATCGAGCTCGTATCGATAGACCTTGTGGACCAGCATGAGAGTCAGAGTGTAGTTCTGATAGAGCAATAAAAGGGCATACCAATTCAAGTGAAGTTCTAAAACAAGAGCTTGATGAATGTCCAAGATATTCGAGGTTTTAGGCGACTATTCCATACTCTTTCATGTAGCTTGTGTGATTTCTTACACAGGTAATTGGCGCCAATTCTCTCTTGTTCAATCACATAGTACATTTGTTCTATTATACATCAAATTGATAGGCCTTTACAACATCCTATACCCATCAATAGTATTGGGGGTTGTTCTTGAAGGAACAGATTCCTGCTGTCTCTTTAGCACTAATCTTAATCCTCTGGTCAATTACACCGCCCGTTTCTTCTCTCATTAACAAACATAGTCTGGACACAGATAGTATAGTTTCCAAGCTGGGTTTCTCCTGGAGCCCGCATGACGAGATAATCATCGAGAGCAACGATGATTTCGTGCTGCAAGGCTGGCCTGGAAATGGAACGTTCGGGAATCCATATGTCATTTCAGGGCTAGAGATTGGTACTGGTGGAAATGCAATTCATGTCAAGGATGTTGATTGCCATTTCAAGATAGCCGACTGTCGTTTCTTCTCAACAGCCGGTCCCTATAATGGTCAAGGTGTGCTGTTCGAAGGGGTATCAAATGGAAAGATAGAGAACTCCACTTTCGATGGAATTCATGGAGGCGTCATCATTCAGGATTCGAATCATTGCGAAGTGTCCACATGCTTAATGAACTCGACCTATATACCAATCCTTCTAACTCAGTGTCCAGAAAGTGTGATCCTCAACAACACCATTATCGGCCGCGGAATCAACGTCTACGGATCTAGCAACTGCAGAATCGAGTTCAACAAACAATACGGTATTGACAATGAATATCCCACAGTAGGATTCTATCTCTCTGGGAACCAAGGCTGTCTGGTACGCAACAACACAGTTTCAAATAACTACTATGGCATTTGGCTCGAAGAGATGCATGGCTGTATGCTAGAGGGCAATAAGCTCCATAACAACGGAATCTATTTCTCGGCTTATGAACAAGTCCATTATGAAATCAGTGAGTCTGATAATTATGTGAATGGATTGCTTTTAGGTTACTTCCAAGGAGCTAAAGATATCGTGTTGGATGGAAGTAAATTTGGGCAAATAATCCTAGCTGGATGTGATAATGCGATCGTCAGAAACGGAAGTTTCAACAACACAACAGTCGGTTGTCTTGCTGCATATTCTTCTGATTGCAAGCTCGCTAATGTAACAGCACAAGGTAACGTCTTCGGGCTTATGTTTTTTGAGTCGTTTGATACTGATGTTTGGAAAAGCACACTTTCTCACAATCTGTGGGGAGTACAATGTGACAGCAGAAACAATATTGACCTCATCAACAATACAGTTGTTCAAAATGAGATGGTTGGCATAAACATCAACTACGGAATTGGCTGTGAAGTAAAAGGGAATCTCATCTGTGACAATCTTGATCTTGGAATCGCAATAGGTGGCGAGAGGAATATCATTTGCTACAATGTAATTTGCAGAAACGGAAGGAACGCATATGATTATGGTTCTGACAACGTTTGGGATGATGATGTGAGTCAAGGCAACTACTGGGATGATGCGATAGAAGGAGCTGTATATCTTGTGCCTGGACCCGGGAATGGCATTGATAGATTTCCCAATGGAACACTTGGCACCTACACTATTATTCCTACGACTACATCTCCTTCTTGGATTGGCAATATCACTGAAGTACAACCAACGATGTTACAAGCTGCTGCAGTTGTAGCCTCGGTCATTATCATTGTCGGAGCAGCAATCCTTGCCTCAAGAAGGAGGCACTTCTAGGTTCCGGTCTGTTTCCTCTAAATCTCTATTTGAGTCCACGACCCCAACAGTAAGTCTTAAACGGTCGCCACGTGCCGACCGGTCAGGCTCGGAGAGGCCTCTCCATCGGAGGACTGTAGTTGAACTACAAGACGATAATGTGCGACGTTCTCGTTGTAGGTGCTGGCGGTGCAGGATGCCGTGCAGCCATTGAGGCAGCAAAGCACAATCTGGATGTTATCATGCTGAGTAAGGAGCTCCTCGGTAAGGCTCACACAGCCATGGCTGAGGGTGGCTACAACGTATCACTTGGGAATGTAGACCCTGACGACAATCCTGAAACCCACTTCAAGGACACAATCGTAGGGGGTAATTACTTGAACAATCAGAAGCTCGCCGAGATTCTGGTTAGGGATGCCTCTGAGAGAGTGTTCGACCTTGAGGAATATGGTGCTGTCTTTGACAGGACCCCTGAGGGAAAAATTGCCCAGAGACCCTTCGGTAAGCAGTCTTGGAGGCGTACTGCATATGCCTCAGACAGGACCGGTTCAGAGATCATGGTCACACTGACTGAGGCCATAAGGAAGACCTCGGTCCGGGTCTTTGATGAGGTGTTTGCCACCAAGATCCTCGTTGAAGAGGGTAGGGCTGCTGGTGTGACTGCAATCGACCTGAAGTACGGTGATTATCTGGTGTTCCGTGCCAAGTCTGTAGTCATGGCGACCGGTGGTGCAGGTCGAATCTACGAGGTCACAAGCAATGCCCAACTAGACGTTGGTGACGGCTATGGAATGGCCTACGAGGCTGGCTGCGAACTCATTGACATGGAGATGGTACAGTTCCATCCGACCGGCATGGTGAAACCCGAGTCTGCGCGTGGCAGACTGGTTACAGAGGCTGTACGTGGGGAAGGTGGAATTCTTCTGAACAACAAGGGTGAACGTTTCATGAAGAATTACTACCCTGAAGTCATGGAGCTTGCTGGAAGAGACCAAGTGTCCCGGTCCATAATGACTGAGGTCCTAGAGGGTCGAGGCTCACCCGATGGTGGAGTCTATCTCAGTATAGCACACCTGCCAAAGTCTATAATCGAATTTCGTCTCGAAAGCATGATTGAGCAGTTCGAGGACGCTGGAGTGGACATCCGAGAGGAACCTATGCAGGTGTCACCAACCTGTCATCACTTCATGGGCGGCATCAAGATAGATGAGGAGTCTGAAACCAATATCCCAGGACTCTATGCTTCAGGCGAGTGTACCGGTGGGGTGCATGGTGGGAACAGACTTGGCGGTAACGCTCTGGCTGATACCCAGGTCTATGGTGCTCTATCGGGCGAAAGCGCAGCCAAGTTCGCGAAAGAGAACACCCACACTGGTATCAATCAAGACGTGATTGTAAAGGAGTTCGAGAAGCTAGAGGCCATGCTAGAACGCAAGGAAGGCATTTCTCCTGCTGACGCACGGGATGAGCTCACGAAGCTGATGTGGCAGAAGGTCCAGATGTTCAGAAAGGAAGAGGACTTACAGTACGCCATGAAGGAGCTCCTCAGAATTGAGAAAGAAGTCGTTCCAAACATCAAGGTGGATGTACGCGTCAAAAGGTTCAATCCAGGTTGGCATCAAGCCATGGAGTTCGAGCACATGGTGATGACAGCTCGAATGGTGGCCGAGGCCGCAGTTATGAGAAAGGGCAGCGGGGGTGCACACTACCGCGTAGATGGTGACCCCAATGATAAGGGCTATTACAATATCGTCATTCGGAAGGGCGAAGGCGGCAAGATGGAGCTTCGAAAGGAAGACCTCGTGATTACTAAGATAACGCCCCCATAGGAGGTTCAAGGAATGGCAAAGACAATCAAGACAAAGGTCCTCAGATACAACCCGGACTCTGACAATGAACCATACTTCCAAGATTTTGACGTCGAATACGAGCCTGGCATGACAGTCCTAGATGCCCTACTTTACATTCAGGACAAGTTTGACTCCAGCTTAGCCTTCAGATGGGAATGCAGGGGTGGACAATGTGGCTCTTGTGCAGTCAAAGTGAACAGAATAGCCAGAATCGCATGCAGGACCAAGGTGGACCCTGAAGAGGAACTAGTTCTGGAACCTATGGAGAAGATGCCTGTCATCAAGGACCTGGTTGTAGATATGGCGCAGACCACCTACCGGCTCAGGCGAATTAGACCCTACGTAGCACGTGACAAGACGCCTCAGAGACCGGAGATCATCCATGCTGAGGAGATCGAGAAGGTCCGAGAGATTCGCAAGTGCATCGAGTGCAGTGCATGTCTATCGAACTGTCCAATTGTACATGAAACGTGGGACTATCCAGGACCAATGATTATCCGACAGATTGCAAGGCTTGAGCTTGATCCACGTGACGTTGAGGATCGTGTAGCAATGGCCATGAACGAGTCTGTCTACAGTTGCACAACATGTAAGATGTGCACAGACATCTGTCCCAAGAAGATCGACATTCCTGCACTAGCTGTTGAGCTTCTCAGGGCAAAAGCAGTTCAGGCAGGTTATCCTCTAGCCGAGGGTCAGCAGGCATTCCTTGACTCGATTAAGGAAACCGGCAGGGCAGTCCCGGTGAAGGACGCTCCACTTCTCAAGGAGGTCAAGGACGCAGAGTTCTTTGTGGACAATCCTCGTGGTCGAGTTGCCTTCTTCACAGGTTGTCTGATTGACTACCGAATGCAGAGCACTGGAAAGGCGCTAATCGATGTCCTGAACCGCAATAACATAGATGTAGTTGTACCAAAGGAACAATGGTGCTGTGCAAGTCCAGCTTTCAGGACTGGTGACCTCAACACTGCTCATGCTGCAGCGCAAAGAGTCACTGAGATATTCGAGGAGGCCTGTAAGAAGTACGATTGCGACACAGTAGTAGTCGCGTGTGCTGGATGCGGGAAGACACTTCGTGAGGATCATCGTCCCTTCATTGAGGAAGAGCGTGGAGAGCCGCCAATATACAAGGTCCATGATATGGCTGAATACATGATTCAGGTGATTGGCAAGGAGAACATTGTCCCACCAAAGGGTGAGATTAAGATGAAGGTCACCTATCACGAGCCTTGCCATTTAGGTAGGGGTCAGCATGTATATGACGAGCCAGTTGAACTTCTCAAGATGATTCCTGGCGTGGAATACATTGAAGACCCATACAAGAACCGTTGCTGTGGTGCTGGTGGTGGAGTCCGTGCAGGTCTGCGAGAGTTGTCCCAGAAGATTGCCACTACAAAGAAAGAGTACATCGAGGCCACAGGCGCCGACATGGTCACTACCGAGTGTCCATTCTGCACTATTCAAATCAATGACATGATGAAAGAGAGTTCAACCGGGATGAAAGTCCGTTACATCCCTGATCTTCTGGCTGAGTCCTACAGAAAGGGCGATACATAGTAAGTCAAGTGAGGAGCGGCTAGAGTCCTCTCCTTTCTTTTCTCTGATTCCCATTACTTCACACCAGTGAAGTGACTTCCCAGATTCACACTTTGAAACTTAAATACTTTAGATTTTGAAGTATTACATAGTGAATACAATGAGTACAAACACAAATCGGCCGCACACGTCGAATACAAGCTATCGTGTGATGGCATGGTATCTCCGATTTCGTGAAAGATTCAGGAAGCCTGCAGATTTTGTAAGCAACCTCGGAATTGAGGACGGACACAACGTCTTGGATTACGGATGCGGCATAGGAAGCTACACCATCCCCACAGCTAGGCTCGTTGGAGAGTCTGGAAGGGTCTATGCACTAGATATTCATCCCCTCGCCATTGAACGGGTCAAGAAACGAGTCAAGAAAGAAGGTCTCTCAAACATTGAGACAATTCAATCTGATCTGGCTACTGGTCTTCCTGATAATCATCTTGACTTTGCGCTTCTCATCGATGTGTACACATGGATAGACGATAAGATTGGCCTTCTGAAGGAAATGCACAGGATATTGCGATCTTCAGGAAAACTAGTATTCCTTATTGATCATGCATCTCCTGAGGGATGTAAGGCAACGGTTGAGGAGTCAGGTCTGTTCAGACTCATTCTTCAAGAAGAGAATGTGCTCCGATATGAAAAGATTTGACAACACTACCTTCCCTTGAGATATTGTTTCAGCATCCTATGAACCTGAAGAACAGCGAGAGAGTTATCTATCAGTCCCTGTTCGGCTAATGACCATACTGCTTGAGTAAAGATGATGACATGTGATGCCCTTGGCGCTCCATTGAGGGCACACATGGCGTACTGTGCAGCTTTCACGACAGGCCAGTCTTTCTTTGGTATATCAGGAATAACATTTTCGAATACATTCGATTTCAAGTCCATCATCTTGTCCCAGTAATCATTGGCATTCTTGACCAGCCAAAGTCTGACCTTTCCGGAGTCTGGAAGGTCAATTCCACTGGGCAGCTGCTCCCAGTCAATTCCTGTTTTCCTGCTAGTGAGCTTATCAGCAGTCAATTGTTGGGTGGTCAAAGGCTTCATTCTGATGTTCTGCTTTAGCCTATCCAGGAGCCAATCAATTGTGTGACTATGCACAAGTCCTGTCTTTGCTGCAGCAGCTATTCTTTGTGCGAAGATCCCGTTATGCCCTAGGACTCCGTACTCCACAATGGATGTGGCAATGAGGTTCTTGTGCTTTGTCAAGCTTGTTGGTGTACTCATCTTGTCCATCTGGTCATCTACTTTGAAACCATCAGGTTGCTTTCTTGGCACCTTTCTGACAAGATACTCTGCTAGATGCCACAGAGCTGCCTGATACGGGAGTTTGTAACCTGATTGCGGCAGTTCAGCAATGAGAGACATTGGCATGATGAAACCGTGTCCAAGGTTATCGGGATCCTCCGCAGCTAGTGACACAGTCGTTCTTCGGAGTCGAACGGGATCATCACGGCTCCCAAGTCGTAGCGCAAAGCTGAGTGCACCCATGTGCGCCTGTTTCCTAATCGATTGGGTATAGTTGCGCATGGTCATATCTAGAGAATCGAGTCTGGTATCAACATTGTATCTGGGACCACGATCCTTAATCCAATGATCAATTGCTGCAAGATGCAAGGCTAGACGCTCAAGTAACGCCATTTGAAGTGGCTCAACCAGGTCTTTCGGTGTCTTGAGCTTGGAAACAGCAGGTTTTGTAGATAGAATGTCCGGATTAGGACCAAGCTCCTGAATCATCCGGTGAATCGAGTGAGTCATGATTGAAGAGTGAGGGGTGTCAAAATCGCGCTGTTCATTCCAAGCGGCAGCATGCATTAAAATCGCCCAGATGGCCGAGGGTTGACTCTTTGACACCATCTCGCTGACAAGAGATGCTGCACCTGGCTCATCGCCAGTTATACATGCCTTGAAGAGAGTCATCTTGATACACCCGATTTGTGTATAGCTCTGGTGTACTTATCTCTTCAGAAATCCATCTATTCCGCAATGTCAGTCATCTAAGAAACAATGAATGACTCTCGACACATGGTACAGGTGATAGTTTCGCCCTTCACTGCAATTCGTTCTAAATCGCTCTTGCAATATGGACAAGCACCAATAGTCTTGGGAGGTGGACCAGTTCCTGTGCCCAGAATGAAGTCTCCCCCATCGTGGTCGATTCTACCAGATAGTTCACGTCCATCCAAAAGGTCACTGAGAATGCGTGTGACGTTCATAGCACTAACACCAGAATCTTGAGCGATTCGTTCTATTGAGATTCGGCGCATAGCCTGAACAGTCTTCTTAACTGCAGTAACCGGGTCTGTCATTACTGGTTTTGCCGTAGGCGTAGGTGTGAGTGCTTCGCGTGCTTCTGAAAGCCCTGTTGGTATTCCTCCTGCAGCTCTCAACTGCTCTCTTAAATCGTTGTTCTGTCGATTGTATTCCTCCTCTGACAACAATCCACGCATAAAGTCTAGGTTTAAATCCTTGATTGCAGCTTCAATCCTTTTGACTTCTTCAGGGTCACTCATCTTTATCGCTCCTTGTCATGCGCATCTCTCCAGAAGTGACCATCCAATATAAGCGAAATTCGGTCAAATCCCGTATCGCCTCTAGAGACGGATACCTTCCGGCAATTCATGTAGCAACATGCCTTTAGATTCTGCAGTCTTTACGGCATCAGTAGCCTTCTTACCACCTATATTTTCCAGAGCTCCTGCCACAGTCTGCCTAACAAAGAGTGACTCATCTTTTAGTGCATCAATCAAAGGGCCCACTGATGTCTTATCCTTTCGTTCACCAAGTTGTGCAGCCACATGTATCCTTACCATATACCGTGGATCATCTAGTGCCTCCACAAGTACTCCTGTAGCACGTTTGTCCTTAAGTGAACCCAGACGTTCTATTGCCCCCATTGCTATTTGTTCATCATCACTCTGGATTTCTTTTGCCAGTTCGTCAACAATGGGTGAGACCTTTCTTGTAGTCTTCTTCTTTTTCTTTGCAACTGCTTTCTTTTTCGGTGCTTTAGCCTTCTTTGTTGTTTTCTTTGGAGTAGGTTTCTTTTTCGGTGCAGCTTTCTTCCCAGTCTTCTTCTTTGTACTAGCAGTGCTCTTTTTTGCCTTCGAAGTACTAGTCTTTGCAGCCTTTTTCTTGGTCGTCTTCTTCGACTTAGGAGTCTTAGACACTCTCTCCATTCCCCTGCGACAATGATTTCTGGTGCGGAACATCTTACATCATCGTATTAACGGTTTTGACTGAGCGTGCTACATCAAAAACGCCTTAACAATCAACAAGCAATCCCAAGCTAGGAGTATCATAGCATGCACGAGTTCTCAGCCGCTTGTTCAATAGTGGACGCCGCAGTCCAAGCAGCTGAGAGTCACAACGTGAAGAAGGTCAATGCTGTCAATGTCGAAGTGGGCGAATTCACTTTCCTAATTCCTGAACAGCTTGAGTTCAACTTTGAGATAGCAAGCAAGAAGACAATACTTGAGGGTGCCAAATTAAACATCAAAAAGGTGAGAGGGCGTATAAAGTGCCTGCAATGCACTCACGAGGGTGAGGCCCAGATCCAGGATGAACTGCCCTCGCAGGTATCCATGTTTGCTCCGATGAAGTGCCCAAAGTGCCAGAGCAGTGCAACCACTATTACGGGGGGTAAGGACTTCGTCATAACGAATATTGAAGCTGAGGTCCTTGCTCAATAGATTTTAGATGTGTTCTGTCTTATTGATACGAAACACACAAAAAGCAACCACAGCCCCGCCGACGAACATTGTGAGTGGGTCAACCTATGAATGAAGATCAGACCGATACGATTGAGCTTGAGTCCATCAAGTCAACTAGCTCATCCAAAATCATTGCAGTTGGTGCCATACTATCATCGGTATATGCCATATCGGTCTTGCTCCCTATGAGTCAGTTCATCGGGACTGGATCTGGAAGCACCTTGAGCTTTGCCATATGTATTGCACCCCTATTTGGTCTGATACTTGGTCCTCGGTATGGCTTTGTCTTCGGGGGTATTGCAGGTGTCTTAGCAACGATAGTATCCACGCAATTCGGGGCGCTATATCTTCTTGTACCCACAATAATCATAGGCCCCGCACTCTCTGGTCTTCTGACTGGACTGTGCCTCCAACCAGTCACTAGTTTTCGGAACATCAAAATTCCCGGACCCCTGATAACAGCAGCGTACCTGTTGCTTGTAATCCTTCTATACCTGCTGCCATTATACGAAGCTTGGTGGTTTGTTTTACCATATGCTCTAGCCGCACTGGTGGCTCTCATTCTTCAGCTATCTACGTTTCGTTTTGACTCAACAGCGTCATTTTCGAGAATTCCCTTGCAGATACTTCCGTTGACCCTCATCGGGTCATTTGCAGACTTCTCAATGATGACACTGGGAGCAGTCTATCTCCTTGGGCTCGATGCCATAATCTTTGGTACCTTCATCTTCCCTGTCATGTTGATTGAACGGACTCTATCGGTGATTATCAGCGCAATCGTTGCGGGTGTGCTATTCTCCGCATTCAGGAACGAACTGTTCATGGAAACCTAATCTCCACATGGATCCAAGATCACTGTAGAATGGGAAACTCAATTAGATCAGGATTGCGTTAAGGATTCCATCCTGTCCAGGTCTGCTTGTGACTTTCGCACGACCCTTCTCAGTTTTGATAATGGTTCCTCTGGTGATGACCTTTCGGCGTTGGTAGTCCATGCTGGCAGGATTCATCTCAACATCTTGAATCTCGACACGATAGGTCTCTTTCTTCTTTAGGTCTGTGACATTCACCATAGTGACTCTGAGAGCTGGGCTCTTGGTCTTCATACCTTTGCTCTCTAGGAGCTTTCTTTTGGTATCTCCCATCACTGTTTCAGTGGGAGTGCGGCCCATCTGATGTTTTCTCTTTCCTCTGAACCGCTTGAGTCTCGCACCTGTCTTCGTGCGGCCTGATCGTCTATGCCAGACACCCATTTCTGACTACCTCTTAGTTGGGTCACTGTCGCTCACTGCAGAGTGGTTTTAAGTCTTGCTTACTGGCCAAGTTATTGTGTCCAATGACCGTCCCAACAGTCCGGTTCAAATACAACTGTGGGTGGCTATAATCTGAGCGGAGGCTTAGGATTGACTCGAATAGAGACCGCACACGGCGCCGGTGGAAAGGTGATGCAACGCCTACTAGAGGATGTGATAATTCCTTCATTCAGTCTCAGGAAACTTGGATCAATAGGTCTTGATGAGATGGATGATGGCGCTACACTTCAACTCGATGACTCTAGGTTTATTGTCTGTACTGATGCTCACACAGTGCATCCACTATTCTTTCCTGGAGGTAACATCGGGACGCTAACAGCCTGTGGTACTGTGAATGACATTGCTGTCATGGGCGCACAGCCGGTGGCTATGACAAATACTGTAATTGTAGAGGAGGGCTTTGAGATTGCCACCCTTCAGACTATCCTAAAATCGCTGAATGACGTGATTGAACCCATTGGTGTGGCGATGATTGCTGGCGACACAAAGGTCATGCCCAAAGGTACACTTGACAGCCTTGTGATGTCTACTACTGGAATTGGTGTTGTCTACGGAGAAATGCCAGTAGCAGACAGTGGTGCAAGACCCGGTGACGACATCATCGTATCTGGACCCATTGGTGACCATGGAACGTCATTACTTGCTCATCGAGAAGGCCTCGAGTTTGATACAGACCTCACCAGCGACGTCGCACCATTATGGGACCCAATCCGTGCCTGTCTTGACATAGGAGGGGTGCATGCAATGAAAGACCCTACACGTGGGGGCACAGCTGTTGCATTGAATGAGATAGCATACAAGTCTGGCGTGGAGTTCGAGATTGAAGAGAACCGCATCCCAGTACGACCAGCAGTTGTTTCACTATGTGAGATTCTTGGTTTAGATCCTCTACACATGAGTTGTGAAGGGACTGCTGTCATGACAGTGAATCCTTCCAAGACAGATAGCATTCTAAAGGCTTTGCGAAAACATGGGGCAACAAGTGAATGCCGTGTTATTGGAAGCGTGAATAAGGGCGCTCCTCGAGTTGTTATGAAGACAGAGATTGGCGGGAGAAAGATAGTGCAGATCCCCTACGGAGAGCCAATTCCTCGGGTTTGTTAAGATTCTCGTGATTGAACTGCTGATTAGTATGTCCTGAATTCGCCTTCGACTTTCGCGTACCCAACCCACTCAGGAAGCTTCCTGTCTTTAGTGCGCCCTTTCAGAAGCCCGATGAACTCAATCAAAGACACAGTGAGAACTAGAGTTCCCATAATCAGCATAGGTATGTTGGAGCTGGTCCCTCTGATGATAGGCAATATTGAGTTCACGGATATTCCAATTGCAAGGAGTGACACTAGAACCGCAGCAGACCAGAATCCGCGTTTCGGCTTTGCACTCCAAAGGGCCATCAAGACGTCTAATATTCCCAGATACATTGGGACTAGGTAGTTCCATGCATTGCACAACCCTGGAGTGGGTCCACGTATGCACTCAAGATACCAAAGAAACTGCATCCAAGCTACTGAGAAGTACATTGGAATCCTTGCGATGTTGATCAGTCGTACAAGCAGCATGCTGTTGTTCTTTTTATCTACCTCATGGAGATTCACGATTGGCCCTCCATTCCGAGCGAGGAATATGTGGAATATTGGAAGAATGTGGATATGATAGTTTTCTTCTCAGTATTGATACTAGAATCCTAGTTCAGCCCTTGCTTCTACCTCTTGCTGCTCCTCCAAAATTCGCTTCATTTTGTGTTTGAGTTGAGCTTTCATTCGGATTCGATCATGGTCTAGACCAAAGTAATCAGCAAAGAGGGTCGTAGTCTTCAGCAGTTTACTGCGCCCTTCAGGCATAGCGTCTATGAACTTCTTCTCAACCAGTTCCTTGATATGGTCATAGCAGTGAGTCCCTCTCTCTGTAACTAGCTTTGACTGCAAAATGGGCTGTTTCAGTGCCACATAGACTAATGTCTGAAGTGTAGAAAATGATAGGAGTCCACCAGGGATGAGTTTCGCTACATGAGGGGTCAATTCGGGTTTCAATTGCATCACCCATCGTTCTCGAGGAAGCTCTACAACCTCAAGTGCTCCCTTACGCTTATTGTAAGCATGAGCAACCTCCTCCAGCACTCGCTTTGTGGAGGATGCAGCTTTCCCGATGACAGCCGCCAGTTCCTCTATAGCGATAGGCCTGCCAGCAACATAAAGGGCTGCCTCCAATTTCACTTTGTCATCATCCATGGAACTCACTTCGTTTCAATAGATGGTTGTATCTCTTCTTCCTCTTCTGAAGGCGGGGGAGGTAGGACCATCTTTACCCAGATGATATCTTCCTCATCCATCCAGATGTCTATGAACGCCCTGCCAAAGAGGTGGAGTAGAGCGAAGAACACACGGACAATCTCTCTCCTAGTGTTATTCATAAGAATATCAACGAACTTTGCTGTTTCACCAATATCCATTATTTTCAAGAGGTCGTCATAGACTTCGGTTATGTTCTCCTCAACGTCTGCACGTGTGGTCTCCATTTTGAAGTCCATTGGCTCCATACTGGGTCGATACCTTTTCTTACGAGGAACGGGGCGTGGACGAGGCCCTTTGCTTAGCATTCTATCCATCGCTATCAGCAGTTCTTGAAGAGTGACTCTCTGGTTACTTACTCTGAATGGAGGCCTAATCAGCGGAATAACGAGTTCACCATCATCTCCATCTGAATCCGGAGGAAGAATTCCAAGCTCAACAAGCTCACGGGTCTTCTTCATGAAGATGACAGATGCCGAATATAACGCACTTCCAGAGATTCGAAAATCAATGTCCCCAAGTCGCTTCATCTCACGAATGAACCCAGCTACAAGCTTTCCAACATCAACATTCCATGGTTTGATTTTGTCCAATTGAAGAACATCAGTGAGGAGAATGTAAGGCGGCGACGCCCAGAAAGGTGAGCTGTCTTCCTCGCTCATGCTACTTCCGCTACCTCCTCTAAGTCGAGTTTGACAATTCTTGAGATTCCGTCTTGATTTGACACCCCCACTAGGAGATCCGCCTTTCTAACAGTGGTTGTTCTCAATGAAACAACAATGAATTGTGATGATTTCGCCATCTCTGCGATAAGAAGAGCCACATTATGAGCATTGACATCATCTAATGCAGCATCGATCTCATCAAACACATAGAAGCTTGCTGGATTATACATCTGGATGGCAAAAATGAGGGCAAGACCTGTTATCGTCTTTTCACCGCCACTCATCGCATCTAGAGTGACGAGCTCTTTTCCTCTTGGTTTAGATCTGACTGTGATGCCGCCCATCAACGGGTGTTCAGGATTCTCAAGCATTAGTGTTGCTTCGCCACCAGGTGAAAGCTTCGCAAAGACCTTTGCAAAGTTATCAGCGATGTCGTTGTACACCTGCAGGAACTTCCTGGTCTTCTCGGCCTCAATCTCTTCCATAAAGGCGAGGATTTCCTTATGCTCCTCTTCAAGTCGG
>CAJHYO010000214.1_pt1 | contig 34289 bp, 37 predicted proteins | sample 9198741 | NCBI WGS metagenome assembly CAJHYO01 (sample SAMEA7708364, study PRJEB35096) | sediment metagenome | biome: marine neritic benthic zone biome [ENVO:01000025]; feature: sediment [ENVO:00002007]; material: shallow marine sediment [ENVO:03000034] sea grass bed [ENVO_01000059] ... | reverse complement strand
CTTACTCCCCTCTAAGGGTCAGGTATCAAGCCTTGGGGAGTCCGCGGCTGTTCACCATACTCAGACGAGTCTTCTTGATTTTGGTGACAATGTCAAGATGGGTGATAAAGACCCCGCCGTGGTAAGAACTGTGGAAAACCTCTCTGTTGTCGGAAGTGATACTCCGGCAGAAGAACAGAAGCAGGAAGCCAGGACTGCGGGAGGGATGCCATCCCAATGATTGCAGACAAAGACCTTGCTAACTCTGATATCCATAGGACATTGGGGAGTGGTGACACTGGCAAGGAAAGGGTAGAACACAGAAGTTTCTTGAAGTTGAGGTTCACTCACTATCTAGAGATAGGTCAGAAAAACATTGTGACATGAATAGAGGTCTGTTGAGCAATGTTTTTATTCGACTCGTTGAATGTCGGCGCGGTCCTGGGGCTCTAATCCACAGACCAAATCGTGATTCTTTGGATTCACTAATACTTACATGAGCGTGAAAATCAGATGTCCTCAAGAAGCAGACAAGCAGCGGCAAGGACCAGAGACAAGTGGCGTGAGAAAGTCTGGTATCAGATACTTGCACCAGACTATTTTGACAGCAAAGAGATAGGTCTCACACCTGCTGGTAATCCTGAGCTATTGATTGGACGTACAGTGGAACCTACACTGTATGACCTGAATGGGGACTTTGATTCAATTCATGTGAAGATACGATTCAAGATACTTGAGGTAGTTGGACAGCAGGCGAATACTGTCTTCCATGGACATGAGTGGAGCTCAGACTATCTCAGAGGTCTTGTGAGAAGAGGCACATCCAGAATCGACTGGATAGGTCCCATATTGACAAAAGACGATTTCTTGATGCGAATCTCAGTTATAGTATTCACAAATACTCGAACAAGAACAAGCCAAGAGCATGCAGTCAGAAAAACCATTGAACGAATCATAAGAAAGCATGCTAAACTACATGTCTTTGATGAGCTTGTTGAGAAAGTGTTGCTGGGAGACCTTGCTTCAGAAGTGCACGAAGAAGTCAAGAAGATTATACCCATCAGGGATTGTGAGATTCGAAAGAGCAAAGTCCTGAAGGGCCCTGAGGAAGTAAAGGCACGCAGAGCCAGACTTCGAAGGGGCACTAAGAAGGAGTAGTTCTAGCTACTCATGCTCTCTAGTTTGTGCAGAGCCTGTAGAAGAAGGACCATCAGGTTAGCTAGCTTTGTCAGTGCTTCTGTATCATTTTCAGTTTCGAGGACGTTGGTCAGAGAAGAGAGCTTTCGAATCAAGGTTTCTCTGAGCTGAGGAATCAGGACTTTGACCGCCTGAGTTTCAGCTTCTTCATCAGAATCTGCATATACGATTCTTCTATCGCATGTAGCACAGTATATATCGTCCTCCACTTTCAAGAGAGGAGACCCACATTGTGGACATGATTCTGCCAGCATAGTTGCACCACGCCGGAGAAGTTCAGCCATTTTCTTGACTGAACTGTCATTCGTCTTATCCATGTTGGTCACTATAGGAATGAAGGTATTAGCGGATATAAGACAATCCACTATGGAGGCATAACATATGACCAGAAAAGAGAGCTTGACGGAAACGTTGATATGCGCAAAATTAGGTCTTTGTTTTGTTGTTCGCACTCCATTTGTGCGTAGAGACAATTCAGAGGTGAGTCCAGATGGACGCCGAAACCCAACAGAGCATTGACTTAAGCAAACAGCTTCTTAAACAGATTTCAGAGAATAATTCGGTTCCCCGGAACATTAGGCGAGCTGCAAATGAGGCCATTACAGCCCTTGAGAACGAAGCAGATTCGCCAGCAGCCAGAGCGCAGAATGCAATAGCAATTCTGGATGAGCCAAATCAAGATCCGAATTGTCCCAACTTTGCTCGAACAAGAATTTGGCGCGTATTGAGCAATTTAGAGCCAATACGTGATTCATGAGCAGGACTAGTGGAGTTCGCGGCCAGTCAAAACCGCTGATGGTACGATGTTGGTGCCTTATGCCCGGGCTAGTGTTCACCTATGATTAAGGCGAGAATAAGAGGAATCTACGCTCAGTCGTTGACACAGATAATGCTACAGAACCACTTTGAAATGGTTCAACCTACTCCCGAGGTTGCTAGGAGGTTTGGTCTACCATTTCGAAGCGAGATACCTGATGTTGACATCTGGGATCGAAGCGACCTTCAAGGCATTGTAGCAATTGCGTATGAGGCGATTCTGGAGAAATTGACTGAAGTTTTGCGAAGACGTCTTGGATGGGTGATAACACGTACTCCTCGAGTTGCAAAGAGTTCTATATACAAGGGATTTGTTCTTGGCAGAGATGAAAAGACTGGACATACTCGAATGGATTTAGGACCCATCTCAGGACTCCTTCCAGATAGAGGAATGAGAAGGGGCGATAGTATTATGGTCCAAGTTCGTGCGCATGACTATGGTCGCAAAGCTCCAGTGTTATCATCGAGTATAACAATACCTGGACGCTCTGTAGTGCTTCTACCAGAACCTGTCGTGAGACTTAGTACTAAAATCAAGGACCAAGAGATGAGAAGCAATCTTATGAGATTGGGAAGGAAGCTACGCGAGCACACTGAGGACTGGGGTATTCTCTGGAGAACCGCTGCAGAGAAACTCACGGAAGAAGAGCTACGAAATGAAGTAGAAGACCTTCTAGACGTGGCACAACGAATCTATTCAAAGCATTCCGATATGGATACGACTGGCCTCCTTTTTGAGGGGACTAGTAATGCCGATATCGAATTTCCAGCAGAAGTGAAGGAAGCTCTTGACAAGACAAGAGCCAAAATCAAGCCTACCGTAGATAAGCATCATTTCTACAAGAGTGCAGGATATGCACCTTTGGTGGACTTGGTTGAGCTGGTGATTGAAGACCGTCCTGAAGAACGGAAATATATCACATCGAAGCTGGAAAAGGTAATTGGTTTAGACATGCCAAGAGTTGACGATCCGATTAACATTGAGCATGTGAAGCTGGATGGCAGGTCCATCCTCTTGACAAAAGGAAGAGTTGTTGAAACAAGTTCACGGGGTTTGATAATTCGAAGACAATTTCGTCATACTAGCCGCAAGCTCAAACTGCTTCAGGACTATCCGGGGGGTGTTGAAGTCCCGAGGGACGATGGAGACTATGCATTGACAGAGGTAATCCCCGGCTCTATGACTCTTGTCACTGAATACTTTTCGAAGAATGATGAGTTGAAAGGAACCTACTTGAACATCAATACTGGCGTTGAACTCTATCCAAGCAATGGAAGTGGTCCTGGACGGATTCGATACGTGGACCTTGAAATTGATGTGATTCAGACTCCGTTTGAGGAAAACGGGAGAGTACGTGTGATTGACCAGCATCTGTTGAAGCGTGCAGTTCAAAGAGGATTCATTACAAAGGAAATGGCAAGTCAGGCACGTTCAAGAGCAGATGCAATTCAAGACGAGCTTCTAAGTCAGAATGGCAACTGAATTGGTTCTATTCAATTGATTTTATTGTACGTAAGGAAAGGTCAATAGCACTCATCAAGTCTTCAACTGTTGCACCAAGACTCTTGACACCTCTACTACAGATGATTTCAATCATAAGGACGGCCTCTTTAACTTGTGAATCGATTTCAAGTCCAGGTGGCAATGGGAAGTTATCAGGTGAGATGGCTTGAAGAACTTCTTTCGCTTCAAGCGGTGATGCGAGGTCAAGCTCAATTACTGCTCTCATTGACTCACCTGTTTCTTGCTCTTAGAGCACTCTCAATCTTTGACTTTGTTTCCTTGGATGTATCGTTGATTCTCAACGAGTTTGACGATGTGGCATTTGGATAGATACCCATACTCATTAGAGAGCGATATAGATCATGAAGAACAATAGTCCCAGATTTCCATATTGCGAAGATACTACTGTCTTGTGAGATCACCATCAATCTGTCACTATCAACATAATTCGCTTCTAGTACGACTCTTCCTATATCGCTCAGTGTTTCTTCTCGTGCCTCAGTTTGGGAGATCATAAGGGATTGGTCTGGTTTTTCAGCTTCAGATTCCTGAAGAATCGCGACCATTCGCTCCACGCCAGCAATTACTTCTTTCGAGTGTGCCATATACGAATCAAGAAGACTTCGTAGTACACGTGCACGGTCGCCAATCCAGATAGCTGTCGACGCTCCAGGCTCAGCTAAAGTCCAAGCAGTTTCAGCTATAGCTCTAATCCCTGATAGTAAACGAGCTGGGCTTACATCATTTTCTTGGGAGAGGATGAAGTCTTGTCCCAAGACCTGAGGGATTACACTGGGATCGAGCTTGGGGAGGAGCTGCGCATTCATCCTTTTTGCTTCCTCAGAAGTTAGAGAGCTAAGAGGTGTTCTGAACTTCGGATAGGGGATATCGGCTTCTTCATAGATTTTATCACAGATTTCAGGACGGCCACTTAGATTGGGCAGATAAGGTCGGATGCTATAGGCAAGAACTTCATTCAAAGGCATGAAGTTAACTCCGAATAGTCTGAATCCCTTTGTTTCCTCTATGAGGCCTTTCTTCTGTGCGGATGCGACTGTTTCTCTGGCTGCACCTTTGAGCTTTGTAGAATGACCACTAAGTAATGTTCCTGCACCAGCCAGCTGTAGGTCTGCAGGGCCAGTTTCGGAGATTTCACCTGCAAATATGTATGCTGCCGCAGAGAGTGTCCGTTCATTTCCCAGGCGAAGTGATTGAATCTGGTCCGAATCATGGACCCCACCAATGAAAATAGGGTAGCTCTTTCCCTTCTTGATTCGTTTTTTGCCTGCTACGTCGACTCCAACAATAATAATCGACGAATCAGGGTAGGTGCTTCTCAAATTGTTTATTTCCTCAGCATATACAACTGGCTCGATGAACGTTGTATGAAACAAGCCACCAGATTTGATGATTGATCTGGATAGTATTGCAGAGGAGATTGTGGACTCCGGTAGGGAAGAACTTACGATTAGCACGTGGTCGCCTGTTTTGAAAGAAAGGTCTGAATATTGCGTTCTTATAGCCTTGAAACTAGGAGTCCTACGTGACTTACCGCTCATCTCATGGCATTAAAGCGAGGCCTTGATGATAAAGCTACCTCAATAAAATAGCGGCTTGGTCAGGACTATACTTCCAATCTGCGGGGAGTACATGCTTTTTCCTGTAGTATTTCGACAGTCTGTGAATTTTGCTCTCAATGAGCTGAAGACCACGCTTTGATACAAAGTCCTTCTTGTTCTCTTCTAGGTGTCTTCGCATTTTTGCGGCTTTGGCAATCATATTGCGAAGATCTTCAGGGACTTGTCTTTCAAGATTGTTCTCGACTATTATGTCCATTATCTTCTTCCCGGTTATCACTTTCACCAATGGTACGCCATATTGATCTCTAAGCAGCATGCCAATCATTGAGGGAGTATTACCAGCCTTGGCAAGCTCTACTACCTTGTTCTCGACCCATTCTGCATTCTTCTCTTTATCCAACCACTCAGGAGTTCGTAGAGTAGAGGGTCGTTTGCTTCCGGACTGGCCCTTGCGGCGTGTGTGCATTCTTGCCATTAGGATTGCCTCTGATATTCTTAGGTCCCAAGAAACCGGGTCAGCCCCACGGCCAATGGCTGTGGATATAAAGATTGCTCAATGACTTGTTGCACTAGTGATATCTACCGCGTTCTCGAATCTCTTCGACTCGAGATAGCACTTGTTCCGTTTCTTCAGAATGGATGGTTTTGTAGCCATTTAGGGCCGCTTTCCACATGGTTTCTTCAAAATCCCAGTGGGTGGTTTCGAATGCTCGTTTCATTAGATGAAGATCCACTCCCTTCATCTCTACAGTTGCATTCATTTCTGCAAGTCCAAAGTCGACCAACCACATGCTCCCCTTCTGACTCACAATTACGTTACTGGTGGTTGGGTCACCATGAACCACTCCTCCATGATGTAATAGACCAATCAGTTTCCCGAATTCGCTTGTAATCTCTTGCAGTCTATCATCTGCTAGCTCGCCGACTAACTGTTTGAGTTGCTTACCTGGCAGGCATTCCATGGCAATAGAGTGCTTATACACATCAACCCAATACACCATTGGAGTGGGGACTCCCAGATTTCTCGCTACAGTCAACATCTTGCATTCTCTACTCGTTCTTGACGCTCTCAAGAATTCGTCTATCTCCCTCAATAAGTAGGGTTTTTGTGGACGATGTTTCAACAGTATTGTATTTCCCCATTGTTCCAGTCTGTATATTATAGACTCTGCGCCAATGTTCCAGGGCTCCATCATGACTTCCTCCACACGATGTCTTGATCATCTGTACGCCACTTTGGCAGGATGGAGGAATCCACAACATTCAATCGGTCTCCAGCTTCATGTTGTAGAATGCCAGTCCAGGCGATCATTGCACCCTGATCGCCAGCGAGAGATGGCGTCACTCTATGAAATGCTGCATTGTGACGTTTTGAGACTCCTAGAAGAATATCACTGAGACGATTGTTTCTTGCAACTCCACCAGTCAGAAGGAGTTCCTTCTTCTTTGTATGTGCAACCGCTCGTTCAGCAATCTCAGCAAGCATGCCAAATGCAGTTTCTTGGACACTGAAACATGCATCTGCAAGTGGAACGTCTTCAGAAATGAGCTTTTTAGCAGCAGTTAGCATCCCCGAATAACTGAGGTCCATTCCTTTGACCGAATAAGGTAATTGATGGTAATTAGTGCCGTTTTTGGATTCTCGTTCTATTTGAGGACCTGCTGGAAAACGCATCCCCACATCTCGACCGAAGGTGTCAAGCATATTTCCAATGGCAATATCTAGAGTTTCACCAAATGTGCGATATCGCTTCCCAGCGTATGCTATTATTTGTGTGTTACCTCCTGACACATATACAGTAACTGGGTCCTTGAAACCAGACTCAAGGCAACCAATCTCTATGTGTGCGACACAATGATTTACTCCGATCAATGGTACCTCTAGCCGAAGAGATAAGACTCGTGCGATTGTTGCGGTTGTTCTCAAGCATGGCCCAAGGCCTGGACCCCTAGAGAAAGCAACTAAATCAATGTCTTTGCTGGTGACTGAAGCCGCTTTCATTGCCTTTTGAATTATGCCGGGTCCAATGTCTGAATGATGTCGACTTGCCTCGCGTGGATGTATTCCGCCCTCTTCCGGGGAAAACATATCCCAAAGGTTGGATAAGACATGACCATCACTGGATACTACTCCAGCTCCAAAGGAATGAGCTGTTCCCTCAATGCCTAGACAGATAATTGACATATTGATTCGAGTCCACTTGGTTTGCATCTCAATCGGTACTTAACATTGACGTGTGATCTAAGAAACGGACTGCTCTCATTTGTTTTTCAGCAAAGGCTTTATAATGTTCAGACTTGGCCTTGACCTGAGGAGAAGACCGTGTCGCAGAACATGCCCATCAAAGCACTAGAATCCGTTCTCAATGATGTCATTTCAATAAAACTGAAGGATCAACGAATCTTCCGAGGGCGACTCACTAGATGTGACATGTACATGAATCTGACCCTTACTGATGCGGAAGAACTGGAGAATGAAGAGATTCGGGCAAAATATGGACAGTTGTTGCTTCGAGGAAATAACATTCTTTGGATTCAGATTCCCGAGTAATGTTGTCTTGGTATCCAGTCAGCGTTCTATCTCACGCTGATATCGTTCAACAAGCTCAACAAGTTCGTCCTCACCCCTCTGACGAGCCTTTTCACGTACTTTTGCAATGAAGGATTGGAGCTGTATCTCAAACTTCTTCCTGCTGATGAATGCAAATTCATCAACCCTCTGTAATTCAACTTCTTCTGCACTGATAACAGGAATTACAGACTGTAGCAGCTCTTCTTCTGATAAGTGTGACAAGGGAGTGTCCACAATTACTGCACGAATACCACGATCAATCAACAGTCCTGCTGTTTGAGGCCCACCTCCGCTTGCATCCTCAAATAAGACGATATCACCAGACTTCAGGCCTACTTTCTGTATATATTCCTCAATACTCTCTCTTGTGAATTGGGGAATTGTCTTAATGGCAAGCATATCTCCTCGAATCTCACGTCGTTTGACACCCCTGAGATTCTCTAGGCGTTTGTTCAGTTTCTCGACGTCTTTCTGGAGACTCTTTACCTCGCGTCTGACTTGTTTTAATTCCTTGTCTTTCTTTACAATTTCTCTATCTCGTTTGATTTTCCAATAGTTCTCATTCGCGACTATATCCAGACTATCTGCCAGTTCGCTTTCTCGAAACTGCAGGAATTCAACAAAACGTCTTAAATCTTCAATTCTTTCCCTGAGGACAGCATTCTCGGCTTCAGATTCTGCCTGTTTAGTGTGAAGCGACTCAAATCGTTCTTGTGTAAGAGGTTCTTCCTCTGCGGTCATATCTGGTACAATCTCGACTTCCTTTGATTCATCCTGAAGAAGACTGGCTGTGGCTTCCTTCATTGACATGCCTTTGATGACTAGTGCTTTCAATTGATTCCTATCAAGTGCAAGCTGTTCGTCACGTATCTTTCGTTCAATCTGTAGTAATTTCGGTTGGATGCTGCGATATGCATAGACTGCAGCTGTGAGGGCATCCCGTTCGTGAGCATTCCGTATTTTGATACCCTCAGAAAATTCCCTTGCCAATTCCTGTTTGTCTGAAACTGCTATTTCGCGTTTTGGTACATATAACTCTGCATTTACAGTGCTTGCTATCTTCTTTACGAAATGGGGTACGGGAGTGACATCAGTGGCAACCATCACGGGGATTCCTTGTTCATACACCTGCCTAATGATATCGGCTCTAGTCAGTGATTTCCCGCTTACAAGCCGATGTATCCTTCCATCCAATGTGAGCATGCAAATAGCAGCTGTGGATCCTGGATCAATACCTAGAATGAAGTACCTCGGTCGAAGAGGACTGGTGATAGGTTTTGGTTCGAGAGGGAGAAACTCTACCCTCTTTCTAACAGGGGATATGAGAACCTTGAAGTCACCGCCACGTTTTGATTCAACTAGTCTGCGGATAGTGGGTAGAGGTGCATAAGCGATTATCCGAGCACTGGAATAACCAAAATCAGACTTTCTTATATCAATATCATAATCGATTTTTGTAGTCTTCAGTTGATCTTCAATGTGCCTTGTCATTTGCTGAATTTGTGAGTGAACCTTGCGTCTGAAACGATTTGCACTCTGGCCTCCACGGCCCGGCTTTTTACCACGGGCTATCTTAATCTCAGTCTGTTCACCGAAACACTCCAAACTGTGGCCAACACCCAACAGAGCTAACTGAGCTGCAAGATGAGCAGACTCCAGTGGCGTTGGTTTCCCACGAATGCTTAATCCATGTCTCTTTGCAAGTCGCTTCAAGGACACTTGACGAGGCGGAACTCCGGTCACTTGAACTATCCGAGTTTCTGCAGGAATCTTGTCAGCAAGATTGAAGAGGGATTTGCTATCAGGTGCGATTTCGAATATGTTATCGGTGCACAGCCATTTGGGACGGATTTCTCGAACAAGCTTCAGGAGTGCTCTTCTCGAGATTTCAGAATACTCATTGAGTGAAACACCCTCATGCATGATCACGCATGCAAACTTTGGACTCTTCTTCGACTTTGGACTTTGACCTGGCAGGATATCGAATCCCATTATGAATACGCTTTCATCGCCCATGGGCTCTGCACTCGATTGCGCGTTCAATGTTTTGGCTATAAGGATTGACCTCCGGTTGAAAATGCATCATTCGGAGAGTATATACAAACAACAAGTATAATAAAGACTTACTTGAGCAACAAGTTAATTCATGCGAGGTGTTACTACTGTCAGAAACACTGCAAATTGACAACGACGACGCAATTCTACGCATTGGACGAGCACTTTCATCTGGAACTAGACTAAAGATACTCAAACTCCTTCTGCAGGGAGAGAAGGATGTGACACGAGTGGCACGACACCTCGGGGGAACGGAGGCAAATGCCAGTGCCCAAATCAAGATACTCTTCGAATCGGGTCTGCTGGAATGCCGTTACGAACCCGGGCAGCACGGTCTGAAGAAGATATCAAAGACGAAAGTCAAACGAATCGTAATTGATTTGGGATAAACGATTTCCTATAGGCCTCATCCGGAACTGCCGGGTGAGGTTTTGTACTTTCTAGGAAATGAGACATAATATACTGATAGCGGATAGATTATGATGAGAGATGTGCTTTCCACCTTCTAATCCGCTCAAGGATGTTATCTCGCTCTTCTGGACGAATTCCCTTCTTGCCTCTTGCACGGAGGAATTTCAATACAACATCAATGTCGCGGACGACCTTTTCATTAGCTGAATGTTCTTGAATTAGGTAGTCCTTAGCGGCTTCGAGGTATTCGGCTATGACCTCTGCAGGAGCCTCTCCAGTCAGTAGTTCTTGTGTTATTGGATCAAGAACTCGTGCGATGTTTTCGTTTTCTATGGATGTGACTACCAATTCATCTGGGGGTGGACCTGTTACTGGTGATGAAACATCAGTATCTGTTTCTTCGATTACAGCTGGGGATTTAGAGAAAATAGGAGCTGGAGATAGTGAGGGCGTGGATTCGAAACTCTCACCTGCGAGGTCCAATTGGCGTCTGAGTTCATGCAGCTGATCGAACAGCTCTACAAGTCCGGATTGCATACTGTCGATGAGTTTCTTAATTTGCTCAAGATTTTTGTCAGACAAACGCTGGGCCCCCGGATTGTCCTGAAGAGTGCTTTGAAGAGAGCTAATGTTTTTTCTTTTTGACTGTTGTGTGAATGGCCTCTCATTCGAAACCACCGTAGACAACTCTATTTGTCAGCCTTTTTCAGAGCCTCAGATAGACCTTTAGTAATTCCTGACGGTTCAAAGTGTCTCTGTCGTATCTTAACAAATGTTGGAACAGAAACAGTTTCTCCAACAAAAAGGGCCTCGCCTACTTCGAGTGTGGTTATAGCATTCAGGGAAGGACGGTCAATGCCTTCACTACTGCGTCCAATGTGCTCAAGATCATATGGATTCGTCGCCTTGAGAATTGCTTGATTGCTACACTGACTCAATACAGTAGTCGAAAGCTTCACAGGTCTCTGTGAAACTAGGCAGAGTAACGCAAAGAACTTGCGTCCCTCCCTCGCAATAGTTTCGATTCGGCTTTTGGGAAGGGCAAGCTCATGACGACTCTCTGGACAGAACTGATGTGCTTCCTCCAGGACCAATAGAAAGGGAGGGATTGAGCCTCGACGCCTCAGATACATGAGCTCACTAACAAGATGGGACACAACAATTTGCTTCTTCTTGAGACTGATGAAGTCACTCAAGTCGATGAGCGTTAGCTTGCCAGGCTTTATAGTGGACTTGAGATGCGGAAGGCCCTCTTTACCGAAAAGACCTGTTTCATCTAGATTGACAAGCCACCCAACAAGTGCCTCTCTCGTGTTCTTGCTTATTGTTTCATCCGCTCTTACATATTCAATGATATCACCAAGCGTATAGCCATTCTTGGAATTCTTTCGCATTATTGAAACAACTCGCCTTAAATCGCGAACTTGAACAGCACTCATGTCAGCAACGAGGGACCCTATAGCCTCAGCCGCTAGGGAGTGTACCGGAATTTGCACGTGAGATCCTCGAATATGTTCCACATCAATTTCAAGGTCCAGCGCCCCTATATTGTCACTTGTGAGATTTTTCAAGTAGGTGTATTCTCCATGTACATCAACAACAATCACAGCAAGCCTACCTTGTTTCTTGGACCGTGTTAGTAGTTCTTCTAGAAGAACTGATACAAAGTAAGACTTCCCTGCGCCACTCATGGCTAAAATGGCAAGATGCTTAGAGAGAAGCCGGTTGATAGAAGGTCTAAACTCTAGATTATGATGAGCTAGTCTACCCAGCATGAGACCATCCTTGTCGTCAAGTTTCAAAAATAATGTCAGCACTTCGTTGTCCGCCTTGCGTACTCGTGCTCCTGGAGATACTGCGAAGTATGGACGAACTGACCTGTTCTCTGACCACAAACCAAGTACTTGCGCCCTAGCAATTGTATACTGCCATCGGTCCGTAGGAAAGATTGACCGTAGAGGTTCGCCTCGGGATTGGTACTCTCTCACTGCTTCAGCATGTTGGTAATATCGGTTGACTCTCACTAAATCTTGAACTCTGGCAATGACTATTTGGTCATCTTGAGCGACGGATACAAATTCCCCACGTCTTACTACTAGCTCATGAGCTTCTCCTTCAACTACAAATGAAAACTCCATGACATTAGGTGAATCTTGTTCGCAGATGACGGTTCCAATCCGAGTGAGTGGTGGTGTTTCTGTCAAGCTTTAACCTCCAAATGGGTTTCTCGAGCGTCTTCTCTCCAATGTAGCATAGGTAAGACCAGACAGAGCCATCAATCGGTCAACAATGAGTTGGGTGTCATTGTTGGTGATTCGGGCCCGTGCATCTGCTTCAAGTACTGGAGTAGGAATTCCGTATTCAGGATGTTGCCAAGAGAGAGGAAGAATAACTGAGAGCGCTTTATCTACTTGTGCAGCTCCATTACTATCGTCAACAAGAATCTCTATCCTGATAGGCAGGTCATCGCGTGCAGTCTTCAAGTATGTTACCCAGATAGATGATGCCCATATCGAGAGGTCGTCTGAGAGTGTGTTTGTGTTCTGTATCAACTCGGCAGAATATTTGAAGGCAAATGTTCGTTCACCTTCTTCTAAGAATGTATCAAGGAGATCACAGTCTCTGGAAAACTTGAGAAGCCAACGATAGTCCACTCCTTGCATCATCTCGAAAACGCTGGGATTGCGAAGGATGTGAGGTAGGATATCACCAAGAATGTTGACGATTCGCGTTGATCGGCTGTCCTTTACTACGCCTACTAGGATTGTACTCTTTTTTCTGGCTTTATGGTATAGCTGTCTATAAAGTGCTATTACTTCCTGAAACTTTTCATACACAGCTGATCCAACGCTTGGACGGTCTCGGGGATGATAGAACAAAGATCCGTCCACCAGGATTAAATCAACGTGGTATTCATCAAGGACAGATAGGGTGACTCTTAGTTCTGCAGCGATGCGCTCTAATGATGCAAGTTGGTCGAGTTCTGGACCTGGCAACGTGAGCATCACTGGTCTAATAGTGGGTTCAGGAAAAGCACTTGGAAAGAAATCTACACTTGGGCCCTCCTCCGGACCAAATTGAAAGACTACTGCTACGCCGCGTGTGAGTATCAGATCTATCGACCTAAATCGTCTTCTTATCAGTCCGCCATCAACTCCTGCGATTCTTAGCCCAGACAGATCTGTGGCCTCGATCTTCTTAGAGAATTGTGTTTCCACAGCATCTGCCGCTAGCGCAGGATATCTGCCTAGATCTATCTCTCCCTTGATTTGGGATAGAACTGAGCCAAACCGTTTTCTAGTTTCTTCAACACGTTCTATTTCCTCGACTAGAATGGCAAGCATTGAGTCAAGGTTACGTTCCACTACGCTTTCCCTCTCTGTTTCTTGTGTTCTAGAGCTGCTCTAATAAGGCCCAAGTAGAGGGGGTGTGGAGAATCAGGACGAGACTTGAACTCTGGATGGAATTGTACACCTATCCAAAATGGATGATTGACCAATTCTATAGCATTGATTATCTCACCAGTGGTGTCATATGCAGACACAATCAGACCCTGTTCTTTCATCCTGTTGACGTATCTATCAATTAGATGGAATCTATGCCTGAATCTCTCTCTAGAGGTTGTCTTTCCGTAAGTGTCGTGGAGCTTTGTTCCTTCTAGAATTGAAACTGTATGTCCTCCTAGGCGCATTGTTCCGCCCTTATCATCCACGGTTTTCTGCTCATCCATTAAGTCTATGACAGGATAGAGACTGTCTGCATCTACCTCGGTGGTATGCGCACCTTTCCAGTTCATCATTTTCCTTGCGAAAGCCACAGTTCCAAGCTGAGCACCATAGCAGATTCCTAAAAGTGGTATCTCAAGATCAAAGGTCAGTGTAGCTGCACAAATCATGCCTTCTACACCACGCTCGCCAAATCCTGGTGTTAGTAGGACTCCATCTACATCATCCAAGTCTTCACGAAGACTTGTTTCATCGCAGCGCTCTTCAGTTTCAATCCACTTAATCGTCACTTGAGCATTACACGCTGCAGCAGCATGAGATAATGCTTCATTGATACTCTTGTAGGAATCACTGAGCGTTGTATATTTCCCAGGCATTGCAATGATAAGAGTTTCAGAAGGTGCTTCGAATGTCTTGACTATTTCACGCCATTCTTCAGCGTCAGATGTACGTTCCTCAAGTCCTAGATGGTTGGTTAGAATGCTCCCGAGGCCCTGTTCCTCAAATGATAATGGTAATCGATAGATGATTGGAATATCAGGATTTGAAATGACATGGTCTTCGGGTACGTTGCAGAAAAGGGCAATCTTGCTTTCGGCAGATTGAGGAAGCTCCTTTTCAGCTCGGCAAATTATGACATCAGGTTGAAGACCAAGTCCTTGGAGTGTCCTAACACTGTGTTGAGTCGGTTTTGTCTTGAACTCACCAACAGACCCCATGTAAGGTACGAGGGTCACATGCACAAGAGCAACTCTTTCATGTCCGACTTCACTGATTAACTGCCGAACTGCCTCTAGAAAGGGCATTGCTTCTATATCCCCTGCAGTACCTCCAATTTCCACTAGCAATACATCGGGCTTTTGTTCCTCCACAACTTTCCAGATTCGCTGCTTTATTCTGTTTGTGACATGAGGGATTATTTGTACAGTCCTCCCGAGAAAGCTCCCCTTTCGTTCTCCGAGAATCACTGAGATGTAAATCTGACCTGATGTGATGTTTTGCGAAGGATGTACTTCCATTCCAGTAAACCGTTCGTATGTACCAAAATCCAAGTCTATCTCAGAAATTAGGAATTCGAAACCTTCTGCAGGGCGAAAAGTCCATGGCTGGTCTGTGACAAACACTTCTCCGTGCTCAACAGGATTCAATGTTCCCGGATCAATGTTCAGATAGGGATCGATTTTCATTATACGGATATCATACCCTCGAAATTGGAAAAGCTTGGCAATCGAGGCGGTTGTGACGCCCTTTCCAATCCCGGAGAGTACGCCCCCTGTAACAAAAACAAAACGGGTCTGGTCTTGATTTGTGTTCAAGAATGATTCCTCATGCTCTCGAATCCGTTATCATCAATTTCTACGGCTCAAGACTAAGCGTCGCAGTTACTTGAGGTCGTATAAATCGTTCGCTACAGATGTCAATTTTGCGCCTTTCTTGACAGTCCTAAATGGGCTTTGTCAGAACACTTGTACGCATTGCATCTCGAAATAGGTGTTGGAAGGCTTCAAGGATGTTGAATCCATCCTTTGCAATGCTTTTGAACACAGGGACTGATCGTGGAAGCCTTAGGCGCTCTCGTATTTCGTCTTCCTGAACCGCTCCAGGAAGGTCCTGTTTGTTGAGGCAGATAACTATTGGCAGTGGTCTCTCCTCCTCTGCTACCAATGCTACAAGCTCATTCCAGCTCGCTAGATTCTCTTGCAGCAGATGTTCCTGAGAATCAACCATGAATACGACTCCATCTGCACCTACAAGGACAACCTCTCTTGTTGATCTATAGAAATCTTGGCCAGTTGCTGACCAAACATGCGCGTTAATCTTCCAGCTATCCCCCAATGCAAAAGGAATTGTGCCAAAGTCGCAGAACATTGTCCGTCCAACGGTGTTCTCAATGGATGTCAGTTTGTCTGCATAATCAAGGCTCGAAAAAAGCCATCTTATCGCAGTGGTTTTTCCGCTCATAGCAGGACCAAAGAATACTATCTTGAGACCGACCGTACGTGTACCATAGTCTATAATCATCCATTTCTTCACTCCTTGATTATGTCCCCCACATGCTATCAACCCATGCTCCAAGGCCCGACAGCGCACCAGACTTCACACAGTCAGAGAAATCTTCATGCCACTCTGCGCGGATGAAACGAATAAGATCTGACAAATCGCCGCCTTCCCATCCAATCGCCTCGTATAGATTTCGCTCTGTCAAGGCTGTAGATGCGCCAAGTTCCCTAGCTAGACGGATTCTGGACAGCAGAGTGACTGCTCTTCTGGCTGCATGCACATAGTTGCTTATTTCCTCATCAAACACATCATGTGTGAGCTTTTCAGATTCATCATCTAGTTTCAAGACTGCATTTACGATACCATTTGATACATTGACTCCACGGAGTGACTTTCTCAGGAGTCGACGAATCCTCTCAAGTGATTGCCGTTTTCTCGTGAGAATCTTGCCTACTATCTTCTTCTCAACCTCCAAACTGCTACTGCATGGCTCTATGAGAGAGAAGTGCATCGACGAAGGTGAGCCCACTCTCAAGATTCCACAATTACTGGAATACTGCAGTACTCGATGTACTACTGACTGCATCATCTCTTCATCTACATGGATTCCCAACACGTTCGCTCCGATAGGGATTGCAAGAAGCCATCCGGGGAATCTAGTTATGCGTTCCAGAGCTAGCCGCAGGTTTGACGAGAGCCCACAAACAATTGTCCTACTAACTTCGTAATTGTGCTTCTCTTCCTCCCAAACTGCGAGAAGCTCGCTCTCAGACGTGAAATCACGCCAAAATACAAGCTTATGATGGTGAGGACATAGCATGGTGAGACTCTCAGTGATGTCATCCACAAGTTCAACATCTTGACCAGTTACAAGGATGGGGAGCCGATTCATTACGGAATTCAGCAGAAGTGGAAAGTCGTCCCCCATTAGCTCAATCATTCGCATTATAGAATAAGTCATGGATCTCGCCTCGCTAAAACAACTCCATTGTCTGACCCTCCAGCCAATAGCAGCTCCCTCAGGTCATCTGGAACAGAAGGTCGCATTACTTCCGCGGTACCTAGCACTCTCTTGATTTCCTCGATATAGTGTTTGAGTAGAAGCCGCATCAGACCAAGTTTCTGACCACCACGATTTACCCATAGACTGAACACTCCATTGGGAACTGCATAGATGAAGTGTCTAGTTGACCCAGTTTCGCAGAGTACAGTCTGAAGAGAACTATTTCGTAGCGTTCGAACCACACGTTCTGAAGCATCATGTAGAGCAAATGACATTGCAGCAAGTCTGTCATTAGTAAATCCCTCTAGTGAAACGCGAACACCCCCACTGAGGGAAAGGAAGACAGAGTCAATGTCAGGGAGGCTATCATGGATCTGTCGTAATAGCGCTCTCAGTGTAAGAGCCTGAGACCGATCAAGTGAGATGATTGACCTTGATGTAGTATATGATGTGTCTTGTCCTTCAGCTACAGCGAATCCACTAAGAACACGATGAGTTTCATCATTACTGTAGGAGCGTAGAGGAGGGAGTCTACCATCTACATGTTGTCGCAGTAAGAAGGAAACACGAGATAGGCTGTCTTTCATCTCTATAAACAGCGCCGCGAGATTAACTCTGGGCGCTGTAGTGACCGTCAAGAAGTAATCAGGATCATTTGGCAGAGATGCAAGAAAGACCTTGGAAGTTTCTGATTCCATGAGAAGATACTTGAACTCACCATGAATCAGTCTAGCAACTCCATATATCGCACAAGTTGATGATGCAACCGCAAAGACCTCTTCCTTGCTGAACCATACCCCTGCACTGGCAACAGGAAGTCCATCCTTCTGAATCAGGACTACATTCTCAACGCCGGCAATCATTTTCATGTTTTGCAGCGTTTCGGTTAGCTCGTCAGTCAATCGCTCAGCTCCGGACCTAGAAGATGGTCCAATGTAGAATCTCGGAGGTCACTATATAACCACCACACAGACTGCGTTCTTCGCGTTGTGGTTTTGAGCGAAGGTTTAGTCAATGGCTACATGTGAATTAGCGCAGCATCCGGTACCTCTTGGAAAACTTCACGTGCAGCTTTACCGACCTTTCTGCGATGACGATCAAATGTGTATACTCGAATGACATCAAGGTATACCTTCATCATTTCTGCAATGTTCGAATATTCTGATAGATTATGAGAGACCTTCTTGCCATCAATCATCTCAAAGATCCGTATCTCCATAGGGTTGAGCTGATGCGGATTGTAGGGAACTGATGGAAGAGTAGGAACGTCTACAATCACTTCATCAGCTGGTACGCCTGCTAATGCTGCAATCTCATCTTGAATACTCTCTCTAACTCTTCGCTTAGTGAGGATCTTGGAAACAAATCGGTCTTCTGTGTGCAGGACCTTTTCAAATACCGATTTGTACAGAATCCGTGAGTCTAACATGTTTACCATTGTGACCGCTTCCTTGGCATCATCAGACTCGGATGGGTCAAGCTTCCTGATTTTTGATATCAATGACATATCATCTAATTCCAGAAACTCCTCAGGAGTTGAAAAGGTCGTCAGTCCTAAGACACTGTCTGCTGCATTCATCAGCTTGACTAGCATTACCTCAACACTTCGAACCGTTTTGTGATAGTAGACATTGAGAAACATCTCATATCGCGCAACGAGGAAAGCTTCCAGTGCGCCTCGAGCTGCAATGTCAAACTCAAGGGTCAGATTATCAGACACTTCCAGACTATTGATGAGTCGATGAATATCAACTAGACCATAATTGACACCACAGTAGAAGGAGTCGCGAATAAGATAGTCCATTTTATCAGCATCGACCTGACCTGCGACTATGGAGCTCACAACTGAATCATTCTTGGTTTCGCGTCTTCCACGAACTAGATTGGCTATTCGATTCTTGGAAATTCCACCATCCTCTAGCAGGTCTCCAACTTCACTTTCACGGATAATCCACTCAGTCACATCTTCGTGATTCCATCCTCTTCGTTCGATTAATGACTCTTCAAACACATGACTGAAAGGGCCATGTCCCATGTCATGAAGTAGACCTGAGATTCGCACCTCTTGTAGGGTGTGATCACCAAGATTCATTGGTCCAAGTAGTTTCTTTCCAGTTAGACCTGCTAGAAACATGGCACCAATACAGTGTCCGAAACGTGTGTGTTCAGCAGCTGGGTATACGAAGTGACCGCCAGAGAGTTGTTTTATCCGTCTGAGCCTTTGATAAGGCTTAGAGTTAATGACTTTGGACTCAAGTTCTGTAAGCCCAATAAAACCGTGAATGGGATCGTTCAGTTCCATTATGAAATCCATATGATTCCCTCAGGTGGTCTACATCTGTGGGTTGAATGACCTCAGTTCCCGAATTAATTCTTCGGAGCCTAGATCTGAAACGCAAAGAGGTAGGTGTATACTATCAGCAATTTTGACAGCAAGTGGGTCTAGCTCCTTAACTCCTTGTAATATCACAGCGGCTGGTTTGACCGCAGCAGAAGTTCCAATCTGACTCGCCTTTATTGCAACCATGGGTGAGCGTCCAGTAGAAACGTTCGTTAGAATCGCCGCCCTTTGAGTGGTTCCCCCATAAAGTCGAAGAAGCTGTTGTGGTGTTAAACTGACAATGGCTTTCACACTATCCAGCGCTGTATAACCATAGATGTCACGGTCCAGTAGATTGCCATGTGTGAGGATTTTACATTCGAGTTGGTCGATAAGAAATCGAGCTGGCACAGGTAGCCCAAACTCCCTGCTGTCAAGTATGGCATCAGATGCTATTTCTGGAGCTAAGAGCTTCTCAAGGGCCATTGCAACCCTTCCACCATTAACGGCATCCATTTCGATAAGACCTTCAACGAATCGTCTTATGGTTTCAACTCGAGGGGATTTCCTTCTGCCGCTTTCATAGTCACTGATTACAGATGGTGATACACCAAGATGTTTTGCCAGGTGTTTCTGCGAAATCTGAAAACGCTCACGCCAGCGTTTCATAACAGCTCCAGGGTCGTTTTCTGAGAGGCATATCTCTCCTGCCATGGCCTCTGCCAGCCTATGGAGCGCCTCACTTCCTTCCATACTAGGACTCCAGAGTGGCTCTTCTGATAAGATTTGCGAAGTGGATTATCACTAGTGATTCTAATACTGCACCGAAGGACTCAAAGAGAGCTCAATGTTCCAAGCAGCTTGGTTGAAGCTATGTTCTTCATATTCTTGGTTGGTACTGCGGGCTCAGGAAAATCGCTTCTCACTGCATCACTTGAGAAATGGCTAGTAGAAGCAGATGCAAGTGTCACAGTCGTAAATCTTGACCCCGGCGTTGATGATCCACCCTACACAAGTGATGTAGATGTTCGTGAATATGTGGACTATGGTGAAGTAATGCGGCAGTTTGGTCTGGGTCCGAATGGCGCTCTTGTTGCGTCACTAGACATGGCTATAGGTCATGTGGGTGACCTACGAGATGAAATATTCGAACTTGAGCGTGACTATGTCTTAGTCGACTGTCCAGGACAAATGGAGCTTTTTGCCTATCGCAACTCTGGACCATTAATGGTGTCAAGTCTCATGAGCCAAGATCCTGCGGTTTCACTCTACTTGCTTGATTCGAATATTTCCCGCACGCCAGTTGGATATCTCTCTTCAATGCTTCTTGGTATCTCAATAAGCATCCGTTTTGGCCTCCCACAAATCGGGGTTCTAAGCAAACCTGATATCCTTATGGAAGAACAAATAGAAGAGATACTATCATGGTCATCGGATTCCTACCTATTGGAAGAGGCACTTGACGGTAGTTCCAGTGGTCTTGTTCGGGAATATTCCAGTGCAATCCTTCGTATGCTTGATGATATCGGTGGGGGCAGCGCTGTGATACCAGTGTCAGCAAAGCTCATGACAGGAATTGAGATTCTTTACGGAGAGCTTCAACGTGCTTTCTTAGGTGGAGACAATTTAATAGTCTGAGCAGTGAGTTAAATTGCGTAATTTCTTTGTAATCATCTCGGGGGAAGATATTGACCTCGCCAAGGCTGAGATTGAGTCATTAATCGAGTTAACAGGAGCTGAAGCTAGAGTTTCATGGCATGGACAGCTGGTCCAGATTGAGTCAACTGAGGATCTCACTCGTTTTCTCCTGGAAAGAGCAGCGATGATAAAAGAAGCGGGAGTCATAATAGGTCATGGGCCATTATCTGATGCTTCTATGAAATGGCTGTCAGATGATGTACTGATGGATAGTATTAGACCAACCACTACATTCTCGGTAAGGACCAAATCGTTTGGAGCCATGCGGCATGTGAAACATAGAGAAAGATTGAGTACTTTGCTTGGTGCACGTATTAGAAACCTGACAAATGCGAAGGTATCATTAGATAATCCAGAAGTCAGAGTGCTTGTTATACTGACTTCTGATCGGGCAGTAGTATGCATCTCGAAAGAATCGAGGCTAAGACATGAGCTAAGACTCAGAGAACCAGGACGAAAGCCCTTCTTCCACCCATCAATGATGAATTCCCAATTGGCGAGAGTGATATGTAATCTTGCAGGAGTAAGACCCAAAGCAGTCGTGCTCGATCCATTTTGTGGTGGCGGTGGAATCGTTTGCGAAGCGGCCATCATAGGCGCAAGAGTGGTGGGGTGGGACCTTAACTGGCGTCTGATAATGGGCGCACGACAGAATCTTTCAGGAGCACTAGACAGAGAAACTGTTGTGATCCAAGCAGATTCAAGATTGCCTCCCTTACAAGCAAAACCGTTTGATTGCATAGCTACCGATCCACCGTATGGTAGGGCAAGTTCAACTCGAGGTGCAAAAGCCAGAAGACTAGTTCTGACTCTCTTGGAATATGCACCAGAAATCATCAGAGATGATGGACGTCTATGCATCTGTGGTAGCCACGAAATGGGAATTAAAGAGATGGCACAAGACTTCGGCTACAAAATCAAATATCACATTCTTGTACCGGTGCATAGTGGTCTCATTCGTGAAATCGTAGCGGTGCAGTTCTAGCTAATAACGACTTTCCCATCTTTTGTGGGGGGTACAAACCAAGCGAGGAAATCGTTGAAATCATCTTCGTTCTCAAGTGTGATTTCCAGTTCGATACATCCCAAGGGAGGGTCCTCTTCAGTTTCATCGACAAGTCGCAGCTTTCCAAAATATGCTGCCTGTTTATCAAAGAAGACAGACGTCTTGATCCCATCCCAGTTTAGCAAAACTCGTTTACGAACCGCATCAATAATCCGCAGAGAATAGATGTATTGTTGCATAGAATCAAGGGAACTCCTCTTGCTCGATTTGAGGAATAAGTGGTCATCTTCTGTTTCATAGCATTGACTCTCCGAAACAAATAGGTAGGTGAGTGCGGAGCAGACTCGGTTTGGGTCCTCTGTAGGATAGATTGGACATCTAACAACAACATCCATTTATGTGAACCTCTGAACTAGTGTCTTGGACTCGTTCCGCAGCTCTTCTATGGTTCCCTCATTGACCACAACTATGTCGCTAAGAGATATTATTGCTCCAAGACCAACGGATATCTCACGGAGATCACGTTCTCTGAACGTGGCCCAGTCCTTTGGATCATCCTTTCGACCACGTTGTTGTAGACGGGAAAAGCGTGTTTTCGGAGATGAATGCACACAGACTATACTTACTTCTTTTGCACAGTCATCGAACACATCAACCTCAGCAAGGCTTCTGCATCCTTCAATCACAACAACTTCAGAGTCTGAGTTTTTCAGATTTTCCACGCAGTGCAAGGCCACTGCACCTGGACCATCCCTCTCTCGAAGCTCCAGCATGACTCGTTTGGTGTTCTTAGGATTGACTGCCAACCCGCGTCGTTCCACTTCTTTGCGAATAACATCTCCCATGACAATGACTGGAATACCAGCCTTGTGAAACGCCTCCGCAACTTCACTTTTGCCGGCCCCAGGCATTCCTGTTACTATAATGAGCTTCATGGTCAAGTTCCCTTGGATGCGAACTGATGCTCCACTTTATCCTTGCGGTCGTCAGTCTAATATGGCACTATGTGTTCTTCATTACAACTGACGAATGAGGTGAAACTGGTGTCTTCGGCCATCAGAGTTTTTCTTAGTATTGATATTGATGATGACGCGCTCCTCTCAAGAATTGCCCACATTCAAGCGAAACTGGATAGAAAATCTGCAAAGATGAAACTTGTCGAGCGTTCGAACATTCATTTTACTCTTCGGTTCCTAGGTGATACCCCGCTTACAAAGGTTGAACGTATAAGAGAAGAGCTCTCAGCAGTCCGATTTAAGCCGTTCAGAATTCGAATTGAAGGTATAGGTGCCTTTCCAAACGTGAAACGACCGAGAGTGATATGGGCTGGAGTCACCGAAAATGCCAGTCAGATGAATGAGCTAAAACTACTGATAGATGATTTCCTTGGAAATGTTGGCTATTCACGTGATAGGAAATATCATGCTCATACCACTATTGCACGAGTTCGTGCTGTACATGATCGGAATCTAATGGTCAAGAACCTTGAGGACCTAGCAAGTGAGGCAGTTGGATTTATGCCGGTCGAATGCTTCAGAATGACTAAGAGTACTTTGACCTCATCAGGACCAGTCTATGAAACTATGTGGGAAGTGAAAGCCACTCCATAATGAGTAATGGTGGGCCGGGGGAGACTTGAACTCCCGATCTCTTGCATTCTGTGACTTGAGGCCCTAAGTCCTTAGTCGCCCCAAGCAAGAATCATACCAAGCTAGACTACCGACCCATGCAGTCGTTGTCGTGGATTGTTGCCAAGATAAACGTTATTGCAGGAAACTTAGAACACGTGTTCCAACTACATTTCAACGTGAGTCTACACTTATCTGTTGGAATTGAACTAGAGGTGTTAAAGGTAGTATCAATGACCACAGATTTGCTCTATCATGAGATGTTTGCTAAGCATGTGATGACACCTGGTCATCCTGAGAGGCCTGAAAGACTAGAATCAGCCATGAGTCAAATCCAAGAGACCGGTTTCATTCAGAGCTCCAGAGTGAACCTGGTTGAAGCCAAGCCCGCTAGCCTCGATCTTGTGTATTCTCTTCATGACAAAAGCTATATCGACACGGTACGCACAAAATCGGAAGCTGGTGGGGGGTACTTTACGATGGATACTGCAGTGAACAGACACACCTATGATGCTGCGATACTGGCTGCTGGAGCGGGGACTCTGGCAATGGACAGAATCATGGATGGAACTGCCAGTAATGCGTACGTTTTGTGTCGTCCACCAGGACATCATGCAGAATATGACAAAGCCTTCGGATTTTGTTTCATAAACAACATAGCTGTGGCAGCAAAACATCTCATTCAACAGCACGGAATTGAAAGGGTGTTGGTTGTGGACTATGATGCCCACCATGGGAACGGAACCCAGAATGCTTTCTACAATACTAATCAGGTCCTCTACATAGGACTCCACCAAGATGGACGAACACTATTCCCTGGTTCAGGATTTCCAGACGAGATTGGTTCTGATGAAGGGAAGGGCTACAACATTAATCTCGCGATGTATCCAGGAGCTGGTGACACATCATACGACATTGCATTTTCAGAAATCGTAGAGAAGATTAACGATTCATACAGGCCTGAGTTTGTGCTCGTTTCATGTGGCTTTGACGGACACTTCAGTGATCCATTAACAGTATTAGGTTTGACCACCTCTGGAATGGCAATGATGAACTCACGATTAAACTCAATGGCAAAGAAGCTCTGTGGGGGACGAGTTGCATTCTTCCTTGAGGGTGGCTATGATCTTGATATAGTGGGCAAATGCTCACGAAATATAATCGAAGAGCTTAGCGATGCTGAAGTTACATCGTATCCTGATACACATTCTGAGAGTGAAAATTGTACACAGTACACAAAAGATCTCATTGAAAGGTTAAGAGGCAACTTGAGTGACATTCACTTTTAGTCATTCTCGATTTCGAAGTCCTCTAGAAGGGTCTGAATCGAATAGGAGTCTTGCTCATCTTCCGGCTCAATAATAGGAATATCACTCTCCGTTACTGGTACATCTACTCCGAGCTGTCGTTTTATTGATTTAGCTAGGGAAGTGCCTACAGTTGGAACGCGGGCGATTTTTTCAAGTGCTGCGTGATAGAGATCAGACTGACTCTTCAAGTCATTAGCATATAACATCCTACCCCTTATGCGACCGATTCCTCTGAGGCTGACAAGATCAAGCAATTCCTTTTGTACTCCATACTTGAGACGAGACCGAAGATTGTAGAAAAAGGGAATATGTTGTGTAGCATCTATTACTCTTGCAATTTCTGATGCTGAATAAACTAACCACTCTGCCGTCCGGACATATCTATGAACGTCACCCATACCCACATTGAATCCTTCAGTAATCTCACGTTCCGAACTCTCAGATATCCATTCTTCCAGCAGTCGTGCCGTCTTTACTTCTGAAAGATACGTTCCATAATCATCAATCTCATCTAATGGAGGCTCAATCATGAAGTCGTCTTTGTGTTCTTCTACAAAGTAATCGTACTCATCGAAATCGGTTCTAGTCAGATAGGTGATTTGTTGGTCTGGAGTGTGGCATATGAGATGAAGGACACCAATGATAGTGAGCTCTTTGGCATCAACAAGTGCATCACGAACCAAAATGGCAGTATAGGGATCGATGTATAGTCTAGATGCCCTCTTGCCCAAGGGAGTGGCGGAGTATGCTCCAGAATCTGTACAGTCGATTAATCCACCATCTTCAAGAAATATCAGTGCGGACGAGACGTGGTGTTGGAGTTCTAGTGCGTCAAATTGACATGAGAAGAATGTACCTTTGATCAATGAGTCAACTTCTTCTCGGTTCCGCGTCATCTCAGTTGCAATAGATGCCAGTAGGTGAGAACGGAGAGCGGATGGTGATGCGAGCTTGGATGTGATGTTCTCTGGCTCAGCCAATACATACTCATCTGTTAGAGCATCACGTTCCTGCTCGGATTTTGCGATGAGAATCGCCTCTCCATAGCTGTCGTATTTTGGACGGCCAGCCCTTCCAGCCATCTGTTTGTACTCAAGAACCGGGATGGTGTAGCTACCTCTGCCTTGTTCGAAGCGGCGGTAGTCACGAATGACAACGCGTCTGGCTGGAAGATTTACACCCGCAGCTAAGGTAGGGGTTGCTATAACCACCTTCAACATGTCATCCTTGAAGAAGTCCTCAACGAGTGTACGTTCGTTGTTATCAAGACCAGCATGGTGAAAAGCTACTCCCGATGCAATGACTCGTGCAAGGGTCTTCGTTGCTTCTGGGGCTGAAGGTCTTGCAGACAACTTCTTAGCTGCTTTCGATAGTTTCTCTTGTACATCTCTATTGAGATAGGGACGAACCGATGAAGCAATCTTCTTAGCCACTGCAACAGTCGATCGCCTGCTTGATACAAAGACAAGAGCCTGTCCCTTTTCATCCAGAATGTCACAGACCACGTCACCAACTATCTCAGGTCGTCTTCTCGGGATAGCCTTGGACCTGCCATCAAGGATGAACGCAATCTTGTTATCAAAATAGACCCCCTCTCTCAAGGGTACTGGTCTCCATGTACTTGTGACAAGTTCTGCATTCAACCACTCAGCAATTCTGTCTGAGTTAGAGATAGTTGCGCTCAATGCTACAATTTGTACATCCGGAAGACTCTGCATCATCTTAGCAATGACCATTTCCAACGTGGGGCCACGTTTTGAGTCATTTACTAGATGAACCTCGTCTACAACAATGATTCCTATTTCTTCAAGCCAATGAGTCCTATGGCGCACCAGTGAATCGGCTCTCTCTGTAGTTAATACAGCTATGTCAGCCTCTTTGAGACGTGTACCTGGGGAGTCATAGTCCCCTATCGACATTGCTACAGTAATTCCGAGTGATTCGTATTTCTTAAACTCGTTGTACTTCTCTCGTGCAAGTGAACGTAATGGAACAAGGTACAGAGCTTTGCCACGACCATCTAGAATGCTTTTGAGCATGCATATTTCTGATACCAATGTCTTACCGGCACTCGTAGGGACTGCAAGAACAAGATTATTGCCATCTAATACTCCAGTTTCAAAAGCCGATATCTGAGGTGGAAAGAGTGTGGAGATTCCATTGGCTTGAAGCAGTTTGATGACCTTCTTATTTATGGACAAGCTCTCAAGTTGCGTTGTGGTCATCTCCATTGCAAAGCATGATTTTGCTAGCTCTTGGGTGGTAGTCGTATGGTACCTTCGCCTTTGGGTCTATATACTGTACCCTCTGCGAGAAGCCTTTCTATGATGGTTTCGGCTCTCTCACGAGGTAGACCCTTAGCCTCCAGTCTCTGCAGCAGCTCAACCTCACTATCCGTACCATCACTCTCCATTTCTTTGAGAGTATTGATAATTGCCGTTCTGGCGCTTCTTTGGGAAGCGCTTTCTTGCGAAACTAGACGATCGATGTCGAGCTCGCCAGTGTCAACATCTAGAGCCACCATTTGTAATGATGTGGTCATAAGATCCACAGCTGCTTGACCGTCCTCTTTAGAAACGTTTGTTCGCAGAGCCATTCTTGCTCGAGCTTCTGCTAGGCGCACCAAAGACTCTAGCTGCCTTGCAGTGATTGGTACGGGGGCAGCCCCTCCTTCAGCCTTTTTTCGGAGACCCACGTAGAAGTCTTCTATTGCCTCAGCGGCTTCCGGAGACAGTAGAGGAATGACATTACGATTAGCATATCCAATGTACTTCTTCAAGAGAATTGGAGGGATTGGAGCACTCTCGTCTGTTGTTTTCATTGGTTTCCTCTGATGCATATCCAGAATGAATCTTGCCAGTTCCTTGTCGCGTTCTTCGTCTGGAGTGTCTATCATGACCCAGATCAAGTCAAACCTAGACAAAATAGTGAAAGGGAGTTTGATATTTTCTTGAGGAGTCCATGAGGTTTCATATCGACCAAGTGTGGGATTTGCCGCAGCCAGAATTGAAGTTCGCGCATTCAGTGTTGCAACAATCCCAGCTTTTGCTATGCTTACAGTATGTTGTTCCATTGCTTCATGAATTGCTGTCCGATCATTTGGGTCCATTTTGTCAAACTCATCGATGCATGCAATTCCTTGATCTGCCAAGACCAATGCTCCGGCTTCGAGTGTCATGGCTCCACTATCAGTATCATGCATAACAGCTGCTGTCAGTCCTGCAGCAGTGGTACCCTTTCCAGATGTGTACAATGCCCTAGAAGCAAGCCCTGAAACGAATTTCAAAATCTGGCTCTTCCCTGTACCAGGATCGCCAACCATCAGTATATTCGACCGTCCCCTAAGACGAGTTCCATCTGGTAGTGTCTTATCGACCCCGCCAAATAGAAGAAGAGAGATGGATTTCTTTATTTCGTCATATCCTTGTATTGCGGGAGCTATAGATCTGTAGATTTTCTCATGGATATATGGATTCTTGGACAGTTCAATTATCTCTTTCTCATCCTCTTCAGAGATTTCTAGCTGCTCGTATTCTTTCTCAGCAATCTCCACTCCATTTGCTTCAATGAACACGTTAAAAGTGGCTAGCTTTCCACCCCTCCTTGAAAAGTCTGGAGTAGTCTGTAACAGCCCAGTTACCTTAACCATGTCACCAGGCCTTGAAATGTCTACAATGTCACCTTTGAGCACCACATCAACAGACCGAGGCATTTGACCCGGAGGAAGCTCCTCAGGAGACTCTTGTATTCTGACCTTCTGCCAGTCTATGAACCTCGATTTCGCAAGCAATAGTCTCATAGGAGTTTTCTTCCCGCAAGTAGAACACAACGGAGGTTCTGTGTATCGACCTTCTTCTTGTTCTTGAGGGATTTCAGCCATGCAAACTCTGCATTGGAATGTAGCATTGACCAATAATGGTTTGACAATACTAGCGCGCATCATGATACCGCTTATGCGGATAAGCTTCCCAATATGTCGTGACCTTATGTGTCTAAGAGGAACGTTCTCGGTATAGTTTATGATACGGACTTGTAGCGTGTCATGCCCAATTGTACCCACATATTCAGGATCTTCAATTCTGAGAATGGAAATTAATGCATTATTGATCATCCTGAGGAATGACTGCGGGTTTTCTGTAGCAAATGCCATGAATACATTATCAAATCCAATGAGATTTTGGAAGTCTACAACCAATGAAGATTCGTCATCGATGGACATCTGTTGGACTTTAGACCAGTAAACTGTACTCCCCTGTTCATCCTTGAAAGTTCGAATGAATTCCTCAAATCGCTCCTGTTCAGTCTCCATTTCTAATGTCATGATTATTCGGAACACTCCGGATTTGGTCCTGGTGATGTCACACGACTCTCACACTATGTCTACTAGGTCAGATATTAAAACCCGCTCTCGTTAGTTGTGAGTGTGCCTTTTTAACTCTGCCAGAGCTATCAATGTATTGTTCAGCAGCAATTTATGAAAGGTCTATTCTGTCACCATTTCGCGCCAAGTAGAAAGGAGTGTGCCAAGCTCATCGACAAGCCACCGCTCCTCAAGTGCCATCTGCTTACGTCTATCCTGATTTACTCCAGACTTAGCGACACGCATTATTTTCGATAACCGATTTTCAACTAGAATTCTGAGCATCCTCCGAATTTTTTCAATCTCATCATGGCTTCGGGGGTCTATTGATGTCTTATCACTCTGAAGCTGGTTCACCTTTCGAATGAGAGCAGAGTAGAGCAATGGAGGGAACACTTGCAATTTGTGAGGCTGTTTCTCCTCTGCGTTATACAGGTTCTGAAAACGTCTTAGCGATTCATATGCCTCCGTGGCATCTAAGTCAACAAGATTATGCACAGCGAGCTTTTCAATCACCCAATTTTGAAGTTGCGTCGAAGTTCCAGCTTTGAATGGACCAATTCTCTCTCCGCCAATACTGATTTCAGGGACGTCCTCTCGAAAGGTACACGTACGTGTTTCGTTTAGAAATTGTATTGTAAAACGTTCTCTTACAGTTCTGACATCACGCTGGAAAGTCATTTTGCACACAGTTATGGGTTGAATGGCATACCATAAAGAGCTTGTTCTAGAGGGAGGGCATGTAGTGCTCCTTTTAGTCTACCAAGAGTATTCTCTAGTGAAATGAAGCTATTGTTCTGAATAAACTGATGCTTCCGGAGAAGCTTTTAAGAGCGCCAAAAGATTGTCACCGCAGCCTACTCTGGATGGGATTCGAATGGATTTAGACCTCTGGACAGAGAAATATCGCCCTCCTACTCTTGGAGAGATTATTGGACAAGAATCAATCATTGAGAGTCTAATCAAGTTCGTGCAGAATAGGAATGTACCACATTGTCTGTTCACAGGACCGCCGGGCACAAGTAAAACCACGGCTGCCATGGCAATGTCAAGAGACCTCTTTGGCGAAACTTTTGATCGTAACTTTATGGAGCTAAATGCGAGTGATGAAAGGGGTATAGATGTTGTTAGGAACCAGATTAAAAACTTCGCTAGAATCATGCCAGCTGGCGATGCTCCATTTAAGATTCTGGTCTTGGATGAGGCAGACCATCTTACTGCTGATGCGCAACATGCGTTGAGACGTACAATGGAATCGTATGCAGGCTCGTGTAGAATGGTGTTGATTTGCAACTACTCTAGTAGGATAATTCCACCAATTCAATCCAGGTGTGCGATATTCAGATTCGCACGTTTAAGCAATGATTCAATGGCTGAAAGACTGAAGTTCATTGCAAAGAAGGAGAAGGTTTCAGTCAATGCCGCTGGAAATGAGGCCATACTATACCTTGCCGAAGGAGACATGCGTGCTGCTATCAATCTCCTTCAGGCCTCTGCCTCTGCAGGTGAAAAAGTAGATGCTGGAGTAGTCTATTCAATAGCAGGAAGAGCAAATCCTAAGGCAATCAAGGAAATGCTGGAATCTGCAGACGGGAATTATGAGGATTCTCTGGAGAAACTAAGGATACTCATCTATCAGCAAGGAGTGTCGCCTGTGGATTTGGCAAGACAGATACATAGAGAAGTGTTGAGGTTGGACATCTCTGAGAATCGAAAAATGTTGATTCTTGAAAGGGCAGCAGAAGCCGAGTTTCGAATTGGAGAAGGAGCGAGTGGAGAGGTCCAGCTGAGTGCATTATTAGCTCATGTAGGGCTGGAACGGGATGAATAGTGAGTAAAAATAACCTCCCATGGCCAGAACTTCATAGACCAACAAGCCTTACACAGATAGTTGGCAATCTAGATGCGATAAGAGGACTAAGAGAATGGATTCAGTCATGGATTGATGGTGTGCCCATCAGAAATGCCGCCTTGTTGATAGGACCTCCAGGTGTAGGAAAGACTGCATCAGTCGGCGCCCTTTCTCATGACTATGATTTGGAGCTAGTGGAGTTCAACTCGAGCGATAAGCGAAATAAGGGGAGTATCGAAAATCAGGTATGGAAAGCAGCAACACAACAAACCTTGGATGGACGACCTCGTCTTCTACTCTTAGATGAGGTAGATGGGCTGTCCGGAACTAGCGACAGAGGAGGGGTAGGCGCAATTCTGAAGGTTATCGAGGATACGGTCCACCCCATCATAATGACCGCAAACGATCCCAAGAGTCCACGGCTCACTGACCTGATAAAAAGATGCAAGGTTTTTCGGTTTGAGCTGATTGGACCAGATGAGATGGTGAGCGTCATTAGAGAAATTGCAGCTAAGCATGATGCGTCCTTCTCTGAGGAGGTGCTGGAGGGAGTTGTGGAAAGAGTTGGAGGAGACCTTCGAGCTGCAATATCTGATCTTGAAACCCTCTTTGTAAGTGGACGCACCTCGGACGAGGGATTGCCTTCTCGTGATGTGCGCAGAGAAATAAGAGAAGTCTTTGGTCGATTGTTTATGACAACAGAAACAGAAGCAGCCAAACGTGTTATTTCTGAATTAGACATAGACCATAATCAACTGCTTCTGTGGCTTGAGGAAAATGTACATCTTCATCTTGCAACTCCAGAAGAGTTGGAGCAGGGGTTGGAGTTTCTCTCTCTAGCTGATTTATCACTAGGAAGAATTTGGAGACGTCAAAACTGGAAATTGCTGGCCTATGTATATGACTTTCTGGCAGTTGGAATGGCTACAAGCAGAAAGGTAACACCTTACAGAAATGTCGAGTATTCGCAGCCATCTTGGCCTATGCTAATTTGGCGTGGAAACAGAAAGCGTGACAAGGAATCAGACCTCCTTCTCAATCTTTCTAGAGTTGCCTCAGTTTCTAAGAGAAGGGCGGCACGTACTTACAGAGATGCAATGGTCGAGATAGTCAAAAGAAATCCCGGAATGAAAGAAGTTTTTTCGACCTGGCTGGAAGTCAAGAGGGGTTTCTTTGATGAAAGAAGTAGTCGTCGTTGATAGCATGCAATGTTCGTCTGGACCTCTTGAGGTAGTTTAGATGACTACTCAGCTGTTTTCGGATTCTTGAAAGGGCGTATTTGCTGGTAATCATTCGGATAGGAACCACCGTTTCTATTAGCACTAGACCTTCAGGTGGAGCTGGTTCGATTCCTCCCGAAATTGTATCGTGACCGTTGAGATGATTTGAGAAAGTCTGAATGCTCATAGTATCGGTACCAATCTGTACAAGTAGTGATACGGTCTTTCTGATTAGTTTCCAGAGGAAGTTAGTACCAAAGATATCCATTGTGAGTCCATCATTTGATTCCATAAGACATGCATTAAGAATGGTAGTTGTTGTCGGTCTGTCACCATCTGGCTTGGAAAGAAGAGAGAAATCACGAGTTCCTGATAACAGCTGCACTGCATTTCTCATCGATTGTAAATCCAATTTGGGTAGAGCTATGTCAAAGTAGTATCTGTAATGTCTCGTAAGTACATTATATCGCGGATTGAAGTTGGAAGGGACTGCCGCAGATGCCCATAGAGCAATGTCAGGTGGAAGATATCCATTTACTTTGTCAATATTGAGTTTCTTTTCTGATTTTACCAACACGATTTGACCTATACTATGCACTCCGCGATCAGTACGACCCGAGAGTTGGATTGTTTGAGTAGAATGACCGGTCTCGCTCTGTGTGTCCCATTGGTTTAGCGCATTGATAAGTTCGCCCTGTACCGTGATGAGGTTTGGCTGAAATTGGGACCCATGGTAGCGATTTCCAAGATAGAAAAGACGCGCAATATAGGATTGCAATGCTTAGACCTCTTCCTCATGATTGCCATAGTCCAAACAGGTTTCGTAAAGCACGGGCTCGGTGGTCCTCTATGCGATAACGGTAGATTTTGATTCTCCCGAACATCTTTTCTTCGACAAGACCTGATTCAATAAGCACTTCAAGATGTGATTTAGTCGAGCTATGATTAAGAGAAACTCTCCTGCAGAGCTCGGATATGTTCAGCTCGCTTGAAGTGGCCAGCTCTTTCAGTATCTTAATTCTCCCTCTCGAAGAAAACAACTCCTCTATTGGCACTCGAAATCTATCATCAGCATTAGTGGAAATCATGAAAACCTCCTATTAGGTGAGCAAGTCAAGTAGATGCTGTTCAAGCATTTCAGCTGGTACATCAGAAAGCCCTATCAGAGTTGTTTGGCCTCTCTGTCCAGCACCAGAACGTTTTGTGTCTAGAAGTCCATGAGCGTTTAGGTCTTGGACCCACTCCCAAACCTGAGTGTGAGCCCTTGGTTCTTCATTGTATTCCTCGCATATCGGACGATACATCTCTTCGAGCTCACCCATTGTGATGTAGGCACCCCGATTCTCCTTGAGTTGTCTTGCGGCTGCTAAAAGAAGAATCATATTCTGTCGTGGAAGAGCTGCGAACACCTCCTTCCTTAATTCGGGATGTGTATCAGCCTTGGCTTTACGGGCATAGTCAGGGATAATCTTTCTAGAATTCGTGCTGTCAGCCTGCTTCCCTGCACGCCACAAGAGCTCAATTGCATAACGGGCATCTCCGCGTTCTGATGCAATATCACATATGAGCTGAAGTGTTTCATCCATGACTACATCTTTGTCGAATGCAATATCCACTCGTCCCTTTAGAATATCATACAGAGCATCAGATGTATATTGGTCAAAACGTAGTTTGTTTCGTTGGAGTGTACTCAATGTGCTTTGGTCCAGAATGCTCTCATCAAGAGGTATCTTTCTCCCCACTCCAATCATAGATAGACGTTGGGAAGCATTTAGACGATCATCCATTAATCGGGTCAGGTCGTAGAGAATGTCGGCTCCTCGTTGTCTAATGAAATAGTCGAGCTCGTCAAGTATCAATAGAAGGTATGTATCTTCTTCATCAAGTACCTCAACAACCATCTGAAGTATTTCTTCTGGCGAGTGACCTCGTCTAGGAAACTTGGGTTTGAACTCCCTCAGCATCCGGAGATACACAAGATAGGTGCTCTTGCTCACTCGGCAGTTTATGTGCAATTTCTGCAGTTTTATTCCCCGACGAGTAGCTGCCTTG
>CAJHYO010000161.1_pt1 | contig 37553 bp, 37 predicted proteins | sample 9198741 | NCBI WGS metagenome assembly CAJHYO01 (sample SAMEA7708364, study PRJEB35096) | sediment metagenome | biome: marine neritic benthic zone biome [ENVO:01000025]; feature: sediment [ENVO:00002007]; material: shallow marine sediment [ENVO:03000034] sea grass bed [ENVO_01000059] ... | reverse complement strand
CATTGAGAGTCCTCCTTCAAGAGATTTATCCGGTCTGTATCATCGCTTAAGAATGACATCCAAAGCTTAGGTACAAATCTCGCCCTCCGCACCATGCTTACTTCTCTGCGGATATCGTGATTTCAGATTCAGTTGAGGCTCTATATATCTTCCAAATTCCTCCAAGGTAAAACCTTGCAAAAGAATAACCAGGATACCAGAGTGACAAAAAAGACGATTAAGATTCCATAGAAGATATTACCCATAACCAGAGTAAATTGATTGAGATACATAGGAGTTCCAAGATATCCTGTAAGAATAAGGAAACAGAATTCAAGAATCATCATTATTTTGAGAATAGGACAAATCCGTTCTCTTTCCAATTAGCACTACCTCTAGTGTAATTCGCATTATATCCATATCAAATCTCACCGTCCGCACCATTCCTTCTGACCAATCCATTATCTGACCAGTAAGATTGCGTATCTGTTCATAGTCTGCTTGTAGTCAGCTAAGACCTCAATAGGATAACCAGCGGCTTTTGCAGTTGAAAAAACATCTACAGCCATCGCTTCTGGTGGAGGTCGAGAGATCTTTGGCTGTTTGCAGTCTTCCCTAGAGGGGACACAGTCATCACATAAATCGCAGCTGTCTGCAGGCAGCATAAACGCTTTGACATGCCCAGATAGAAATACTGCATTTTCCAGCTTCACAAGATTCTTGGTTAATTCTCTCATCACTTCGTGACGATCATCAGGATGGTCTAATTCTATGGGAAAGTGAAGCAAAGCGATATCACTATACTCGTCAAAGAACTCCCTGCATTCAGAAACCGATGGTGTATTTGGCGGGCAGGAAGCACATCTCCCATAGCTAGAACATCCATACGTGCATTTCATTCTAACCCATTGAGAAACAATAACATCCGCTGGTTTGATCCATTTGAAATTGCCAAATTCATGTTTTTCAAACAGTGCTTCAACATCATTCAGACTGCTCATAATCCATCGCTTTGATTGCATTTAGTGCTCGTTTTTAGATTTGTCCTTGAGAGTAATCTGAACAATGTCAACTATGGAAATGTTCCACCCAGTGTAATTAGTATCTTGAAGAGCAAATAGGCATTGATGAAGAGAAGGAGAATAATCATGCCATGGGCACAATCAAAACCTGAGCTGTCTTCTTCATACATGCAACGTCTCTCCTCTAGGTCTTCGAACTTCACATAGACTTATGGCAGAATTCCAATTGAATCTTTTCAACCGCAGAATCTTGATTCATATCATTTATCTCTTATAAAGAATCTACGAACTGGCGAATGGGTGAACCTGATGACTATAGATGACATTGAACAGAAGATACTAGATAGGATTACTGAAGAGAGAGTTGTGGAGCTTGGCAGTGACCTCATCAGATATCCAAGTTTTCCGGGAGATGAATCAGAGGCAGCACAGTTTTTGGGAGACTATCTTGAGAAGAGGGGATTTGAAGTCATCAGTCAAGAGGTTGAACCAGGGCGATTTCAGCCTCTGGCAACCCTAGAGGGTGACAAAGACGGGGCTAGTATGTTATTCAATGGGCACATGGACATTGATCCAATTCCAAGAGAGATGCAAGATCCCTTTGACCCTAAAGTGATAGATGGATTTCTCTTTGGTGCTGGTCTGTACAACATGAAAGCAGGTGTCATAGCTATGGTCACAGCTGCCGCAGCTATCGCTGAGGAGGGAATGGAATTGAACGGAGACCTCTACTGTAATCCCGTTGTTGGGGAGCTACAAGGGGGAATTGGGACACATTATACAATTCAGCATGGACCAATGCCCGATGCAGTATTGATCCCTGAGCCCACCAAACTCAGTCTGCTACTGAAACATGGTGGAGTTCTTGATGTTGCAATCACGACTCTAGGCAAGTCTAGCCACATCACCAGGCGAGAAGGCTCGGTTGATGCCATCAAGAAGATGTGGAGAATACAACAGGCATTGTACGAGATGGATGAGAATCGTAATTGGACATTCGAGTTCGACCCTGATACTCCAAAGCATCCAATGTTGAATATCGGAAGTATTATCGGAGGACGCGGAAAGGAGTGGACTCTCCATGGTCCATACGACGTTTCTGACGTGTGTACATTGTTTGTGGATACACGGACTAACGCCTCGCAGTCACTTGAGTCTGTGAAAAAGGACTTTCTCACCGTTCTTGATCAGCTTAAACGTGAAGATCCTGAACTTGAATACGAAATTCACTTCCCACCAGAACTACCGAAAGACGCACCAAAAGACGAACGAATTGCCAATGTGATTGGATTGTATATGCCTCCATTTACTATGCCGAATGATGAATATCTTGTTCAAAGCGTCGTCAAGAGTCATGAGGCAATTATGGGTGATACTCCCGTGATGATTACCAATGATGGGGGAGGTGAGTATAGTACAGTCTATGCAGGGACAGATGCTGTTCACTACTGGAAGAGAGGAATTCCTGCATTCTGCTACGGTCCTGGAGGCGAGAGGCCACCCGGGCAGGAGTTATCGCATCATCCCCCAGTACGAGTGAGTGAGATTGTAGAGTGTGCCAAAGTTCTAGCACTTGCGGCATTTGACATCTGTACCCTGTCAAAGGAAGAGTATCAGAAACGTAGACCTGATGTGAACAAGTAGAAACTTCCGTATCCCTAGCTCGACTTCCATGGAGCTTTTCAGAGGGATTTGTCAGTTATCAGAAGAGAGGCTAGCATAATGAGTCTGCACGATAAATTCGAGGAAGAAATGCGCGAGGTCTGCACTGAATATCATAACTTACTCCAGCAAAAAGAAGCCCTTGAAGCTCAACTAGAAACCCTTCATGACTACATCGAGGCTACTATGAAGAAATACAAGCAAGAAGAGTACGATGACCCAGAAGTGCCTGTGAAGGTTGACAAGATTGAATATATGAGTGAACGCATGAAGAGGGGTGGTAAGAAGAAGCTCAAAGAGATATTGACAGCGAAACAATGGTCAGAGATTTACAAAGAAAAGAAAGTTGTAAGCTATCGAGTAACTCAGCGTGAAGACTGATTCTAGACTCTTACTCGAGAAAGCGTCAATTAATGATTCATAAGAGCAATGTTTGGACCCACCCGACACGGGGAGGCAAACCGCATGATCAGGTGGGTCCTTTGAGGGAGTTGTCGTCAGGAGCGTGATAGGGGGTTCCGAAGACAGAGGATCTCTCGCGCGTTTGGCGGGTCCGGATTGTCAAGGTGGGGAGCAAGAGAGGGCATAGGGACTCGGACTTTTTGAGAGGCCCAAGGGAACCCCCAGAGAGTCTTGCACACTACTTACAAACATGAACCCGGTTGAGGAGATATAAGGCTGTAATGGGACTTGGTGACATACCTACTTATCCTGATTGTAAAAAACTAGTCAAAACCGTATAGCGGGGAATGGGTAGTACATTCCACCGAGAAGAGGAATCTATAAAGGAAAGTCAGTTTTGGATGAAACCTACTCATAGGAGTGAACAACTACGACAACTCCCAGGATAGGAATCATCGGCACAGGTAACATGGGACGTATCCATGCACGGGTTCTAAGCAACATTAGAGCTCTAGCGGCTGTGGCAGATACTGATATGGAAAGGGCTGAAAAAGTAGCAAAGACCTACGGAGTAAGCGCTTTTGGTGACTATGAGTCTTTGATTGAGCAAATGGAATTAGATGGTGTCATTGTTTCCACTCCAACAGCGACACATGCGAAAATAGCGGAGAGTATTGCCAAGAAAAAGGATGGAATCCGGGGAATGCTGATTGAAAAGCCCTTGGCAAGTAACCTGAAAGATGCACAGAAACTAGCTGATGTTCTAAAGAAGAAGGACATTATTGTACTAGTAGGACACTCTGAAATCTACAACCCTGTAGTTGAACGGGCATTGAGCCTGATTAAGGAAGGCGCCATAGGCCTTCCTCAGACTATTATCCACGACCGGCGTGGATTTGTGCAGGCATCAAGACTGCCATCACTAGGAGATGTGTTTGAGGACATTGGAGTTCATGATTTTGATATTATGACACGGATCAGTAGTGGCCGTGCATCACTCTATGCTCAATCCCAGACAAAGAATGAGATTCTAAATACTGGAAATGTCACAGTGAATTTCGAAAACGGTGTGCAGCATATTTTTCACCTGTCAAGACAGTATGTGGGTAGAAAACGGAGTATGGATGTGTCTGGGACAAAAGGGACTCTTAACCTAGATCTCTTCGGACAGATCATCAAAGTTCAGGACTTGGATCAGGCACCCCTAGCTGACAGCCGAACAATCCAGCTTCTTGAGCGTGGCGCTACAATCAAAGTATATGGAGAACCAGTCTTGCAGGTGATAACCGACTTTCTGCATTGCATAGAAACAGGAAGCTCACCTAAGGTTGGTCTAGAGGATGGGATACTCGCACTTGAAGTGGTTGAAGCTGCAAGAGAGAGTGCGGTTTCAGGTAAAATTGTTGACATCGATATTCAATCAAGGCACATCTGACCTAAGAGATGAGTTCGCTCGGAGTCTGTCACCTCTATCTTAACGGTGCTACCCATTTCGACTTCTTCATGTAGTATAATCGGCTTATAGGCGAAGTTTCTACAGACAACTCCGCCACGAGAGCCAGCCTCTACTGCAATGGCTTCTCCAGACCAACCAATCCAAGACGCGTTATTTTCAGTCACAGAATCTGACACTAAAGAGCTCAGTTGTCGGCTTCTATCTTTCTTTAGCGATGTGTCAACCTTGTTGTTTGCCCTAGAAGCCGCCGTACCAGGGCGATCACCATACTTTGAGATGTTGACTACCTCAGGATGTACGTTCTGTAACAGATTGACTGTTTCTTCAAAATCAGAGACTGTTTCGCCTGGAAAACCCACTATGATGTCTGTGGCAACAGTGGCTCTGGGAAATTTGCTCCGGATTCTTGAAACGATACCGGTCCATTCAGCAACTGTGTATTCACGGCCCATTTCAGCGAGCAGATCATTACTTCCTGTCTGAAGAGGCACATGAAAGAACTGGAAGAAGTGCTCTGAGTCCATTACTGTGACTAAGTCATCAATTGTTTCTAGGACTAGATTAGGGTTGAACATGCCCAGTCTGAATCTATGACCTCCTTCAATCGTATCCAAGTTCCTGAGAAGTTCAACAAGGGTCTCCCCTGTGTCATGTCCGAAGACACCTGCATCTTGTGATGTTAGACGAATCTCTCTATAGCCAAGATGCACACATCTCTCTACTACATTATGAATCTCAGTGACACTATAGCTCCGAACACTCCCCCTCGCAAATCGTACTGCACAATAAGCACAGCTTCCAAGACAGCCTTCACAGATTGGTATCGTGCAAATCACACTGTCATGGGGTCCTTCAAAGAATCGCAGTTTCGATTCATAGTCGGAATCAAGGTGGACTATTCCCCTTTCTCCCTTGAGCACCCGATTCGCGATACTGCCGAGTGTGTCTATCGCCTGTGGCCCTAGAAGTGCTGCAAATCCGGGGATAGCACGCTGTATTCGATCAATGGAAATTCGAGGTAGACATCCTGCAACTATTACCGGGGTAGATTGATTTCCGAGCTCCTCGAGGCGATGAACAATTCTATCCTCTGTTGGTTCCTTTACACCACACGAGTTGAGGACTATCAAGTCCGCTAACTCAATGTCAGGAGTTTGCTCTGCTCCTAGGCCGTTCAGTCGACCTACTATCAAGTCTGAGTCAGCTTTGTTCAGTGAGCAACCATATGTTTCCAGATAGAAGGTAGTATCGTCCAAGATTCAAACTATCCTCCTTGGACATGAGGAAGCATTGCAATCTCATCATCATGAGCCACTGCAGTGTGTTCACCCTCAAGTGTCGCGACATCTTTCTTGTTGAGCATAATAATCAGGTTGCCGCTTATCCTGTCACCTTCCATGACTATCTGTGCCAACTCAGGTCCACCTATCTTGAGTACTCTGTCAATAACATCTCTAACCGTAGACCCATCCGGCACATCAACTATGAGTACCTGACTGTCAAGAGCCCTTCGAATCGGGCCAAAAGACTTGAACTTCACTCGCACTGCAAAGACCGCCCATATGAGCTCTTCAGAGGAGTGTTATTCAGCGTTTTGATAGTGCAAAATAGCCTCATCGACTAAATCTTCGACCACTTTGACAATATCCTGAATCTCCTCAGGCGTGGCTGCATCATAATGGATGCCTACAGTTGAGATAACAGGACGAGCTAATGCCTTGCACATCTTCTCAGCTGATGAGTTTGCCACCACGTAGTCCTTATGCCCAGGAAGTGTAATGCTGTTCACGCTAGTTGTCGAGGCGTCTCTATAGTGGCTCTTGGTTGGATAAGCAACTGCTACTCCGCCAATATGGTGTTCATCTCCTCCGAAGATTGCCACTAACAGATCCTTGCCAATGCTCTTTGCATCAAGATAGATGATGTGTCGTCCAGATCGCTTTTCAAACATCAATGTCATTTTTCCTCCTAGTGAGCAGAATACATTCCTTATGCGTCTAGACTTTCATGCTTTTGAAACATGCGCCATGATAGTGTCAGGGTCTTAGGGTGTGCTGCACGATACTCATCCAAGTGACCAACTGCGGTTGAATAGGGCGCACCTTTCACCATCTCGGGATTGCTTCGTGCCTCTTCAGATATCTTTCTGAAGGCAGAAACAAGAACATCCAGCTCTTGTTTTGACTCGGTCTCAGTCGGTTCTATCATCAGAGCTTCGGGAACAATCAATGGGAAGTAGACAGTTGGTGCGTGAACTCCGAAATCCAGGAGTCTCTTCGCCACATTCATGGCAGACACTCCGGTCTCGTTCAAAAGGCCCTCGGCTGAGATGACACATTCATGCATTCGGGGAGCATCCATAGAGTAAGGTAGGGTAAACCCAGGAATCGCACTTACGTGGTGTGCGACGTAATTGGCATTCAGAACTGCATTCTCAGCTACAGCACGAATACCTCTCTTACCTAGAGAATAGATGTATGCATATGCCCTCACCAGCATTCCGAAATTTCCGAAGTAGCCATGTACTTTCCCTATTGATTGAGGAAAATCATAGTTCCAATCGAAGCAGCCATCAGGTTGTCTCACAATGCGGGGGACTGGGAGAAAATCAGCCAGCTCTTTCGTTACTCCAACGGCACCAGCACCAGGACCACCGCCACCATGTGGAGTGGAGAACGACTTGTGCAGGTTCATGTGGACAACATCGAAGCCCATATCCCCTGGTCGTGTTATGCCCATGATCGCGTTCAGGTTGGCACCATCATAATACAGAAGGCCACCTGCACCGTGTACTATGTCCGCAATCTCCTCAATATCCTTTTCAAACACACCTATCGTATTGGGGTTTGTGAGCATCAGTCCAGCAGTCTTTGGTCCTGCTGCGGCCCTTAGAGCCTCTATATTGACAAGTCCATCTTCACTGGAAGGCACTACGACTACCTTGTAGCCAGCCATAGCTGCAGAGGCGGGATTCGTACCATGAGCGGCATCGGGAATAAGCATCTCATTGCGTTGCTCACATTCTTCTGTGACGCACCGATGATACTCTCGAATCACCATAACTCCTGTATATTCGCCCTGTGCTCCTGCTGCGGGTTGTAGTGTCACAGCATCCATCCCGGTGATTTCAGCTAGCCACTGTTCTAGCTCCCACATTAGCTCCAGAGCGCCCTGACAGGTCGCAGCATCCTGACTTGGATGAAGCCAAGCGAATCCGTCAAGACTAGCAGCCCAGTCATTGATAACAGGATTGTATTTCATTGTACAGCTACCAAGTGGATATGTACCTGTAGATACAGAGAAGTTCATCTGTGAGAGGCGTGTGTAATGTCTGATGACTCGAAGCTCTGAGACCTCGGGGATTGCAGGGGGTTCTTTACGTTGCATTACCTTGGGAATGAGAGAATCGAGCTTCCCAGCGGATTTTCGAACCTCATCTTCAGCTTTGGGGAACTGGTGGCTTGTTGTTCCCATGCTCGTTTTTTCGAATATTAGGGGGACTTTCCAGCGGGCTTGGCGATAGTCAGACTTCTCAGTCATTATTTGCCACCTCCGCTGGAAACAATCTGATCGATGGCATTCACCAGCTCATCAATCGCATCTTTGGTATGAATCTCCGTGACGCACATGAGCATAGACTCACCGAGGTCAGGGAATTCAGATGTCAGAATCTTTCCTCCATGAATACCTCGTTTCAAGAGACCCTCATGAACGGACTGAGCTGTAACACCATTTGTGAAGGATACTACGAATTCCTTCCAAAATACATCACCGATTGAAGGGGCACGCACACCAGATAATCCATTCAGTCTGTTTGCCGCATAGTGTGATTTGTAAGTGATAGTCTCTCCAATCTCTCTGAAACCTTCAGGGCCCAGCAATGAGGTGTCGATTGCAGCAGTCACCGCGATGAGTGCTTGGTTTGAACAGATGTTGCTTGTGGCCTTTTCTCTGCGAATATGCTGTTCACGTGGACTGAGTGTGAGGACGAATCCACGTTTGAATGGCTCATCAGAAGTCCGTGTCATTCCTACAAGTCGGCCTGGCAGTTGTCGTATCAGTTTCATATCATCAACGCAGCCGAATATTCCAAGAAGTGGACCACCATAGGACATTGGTGATCCCAAGCCTTGTCCCTCTGCCACAACAATGTCTGCTCCATAGTCGCCCGGAGGACGCAGAATGCCCATGGACATAATATCCACTCCTGCTATCAGTAGGGAATTAGCAGCATGTACCAACTCGCTGATTTTGTCAACACCAGTTTCTATGAATCCAAGATAGCTGGGATTCTCAAGATATACTCCTGCTACATTCTCGTTGAGTCTGGACTCAAGATCTGCAAGGTCCATTTGGCCGGTCGTTCTGTTGTATTCTATCTTCTCAAGATCGATATCAAGAGGTTCAGTATAGGTATTGACGACACGCCAATGGACAGGATTGATAGTGCCTGGAACTAGGATCTTTCTCCGCTTCTTCTTCACTCGTACACTCATCAAGATAGCTTCTGCAAGGGCGCTGGCTAAGTCATACATGCTGCTGTTTACGACATCGATCTCTAGCAGTTCAGCCATCAAACTCTGGTATTCAAAAAGTGTCTGAAGCATTCCCTGGCTGACTTCTGGTTGATAGCTTGTGTATGATGTAACAAACTCGGAGCGTCCTGCGAGGGCACTTGTGGCTGAGGGGATATAGTGCATGCCAAGACCATCACCTAAGAACACCCTCCCACTGTCTGCAGGATCGTTCTTCTCTGCAAGCTCCAGCATCCTGCGAGCTACTTCGATTTCAGTATGGGACTCGGTAATGTTCAGATCACGACTCAGTCTGAATTTCTCAGGGATGTTCGAGAAAAGCTCCTCTAGACTCTTTCTTCCAATCGACTTGAGCATCGCTCGTTTTGCGTCTTCAGTCAGCGGAAGCCAAGGATGTTTGAAGTCCATAAGTAAGTCCACCAGCATTTCTTGCTGATTCAGGTCCGAACGCCGCGACAAAATAGCCTTTCCCCTCGAGTCAAAATGAGACATGAACGGCTCGAATGCTTTTTATGCCCTGCTAAATGAGTGCCCTCCTGCAGGAGGTTCTGAACTCGTGAAACCATGGTTGATGGACATTCTAGCCTGCCCAGTGAAAGAGTGCAGGAGCGAGCTGCATCTTGAGGTGTATGAAAGCCACACAAAGCAGATAGAAGACGAGGAATTCGAAGAGATTGATGCAGCTTTGATCACCTGCCCAAAGTGTGGACGTTGGTATCCTGTGATTGATGGAATTCCTTGTATGCTACCTGATGACCTTAGGATGTCTGGAAAGCAGAACATAGAGGAAACTGCATTTCTCAAACGATGGAAAGAACGCATCCCTTCAAAGATTCTAGAAGAGGGGATCCCCTTTGGTCTCTCAGCGGATAAATGAGATGGGCTCCTGAATCAAATTGATGTGAATTCCTCGGGCATAGGAGGAGGGCACGATGGAACTGGGACGATTCAAATGGTTGGCATATATCGCAGCCTTGCTATATATCACAGCCATAGTTTCCATTGTCGGATTTGAAATCGTAATGCGGCTTGTTATTGAGGATTCAGGTTGGCCATATTATCCTGTAGTTCCACCTCCAGGTAATATTGAAAGAGTTTCTGGACATCTAGGACTACTGATAGTGTGGCTTCATGAAGGGTGGTTAGTATTCTTGATATCAGGAACAGTTCTTCTAGCATTCTATGGCTGTCTCAACTGGCCTGACGAAACCAGACTATCACCTTCGTAGTGAACGCTTGATCTTAGCAAACTTAGAATCATTTTTAAAACGATGATGATGCCTTCCACTGGAATACACAGCCCCGTGGTGTAGCGGTCCAGCATTTCGGGTTTTGGAATCAATGAGAAATCCTCCTTGATGAAATGCCTCGGAGACCCAGGTTCGAGTCCTGGCGGGGCTACCATCTATTTCTTCTTTACACCGATGGATGCAGAAGATTTCTCCTTTACACCGATGGATGCAGAAGGCTCCTCGATTTGCACTCTGAAAAGCCTCTTGACTTGGGTCAAGACCAGACGATTTCCATTGACTAGTACATCAATCTCTATGTGGTCTTGAAGGCCTGAGGTCGATATCTTCTTCTCGAGAACTGCTTGGACCTGAAAGACTCCAGCTGGATTGTCCATGGCTACTGTTAATCGGAGTGGTTTCTCTCCCTTGTCAAGAATTATGTCCCTTATAGCCATCGCACTGACAGAGTGTATGTCTACCTTCCCCTTCTGAAATGGAATTATTGTACGACCTTTCGTAAGATCACAGCCATCACCTAGTTTGGTGATGCCGGCTTCGAATGTCAGACACTGTGTATCATCATCGTGTGCATAAATCCCATGCGCAATGAAACTAAGGATGTCTGTGGCTTTCGCTGGATCATCATAGATCTCAACGAGTTTGGATTCGAGGATTGGTATTGCTAGCGCCAGCGAGGCTTGAGGATGCTCAGTCCTATGAACAACCATTCCAATGTCATGTAGATAAGTAGAAGCTAGGATGACAAGTCTTGCATCATCGGTGTCGCCAATGTCCTCTGCAACAATGTTAGGCTGAAATGTTTCATCCAAGATGTCAAACGCCTTCAATGCATTCCATGTGGCCACTTCGGCATGTACATGACCATGGTCAGTATATCCAAGCCTAGAAACAGCCATCCTGTTCGCAGTTCGAAGATATGACTGTACCTTGGGAGAGCCTGCAAGATATTGATACATTTGCAATGCCTTTGTTTTTGGAGCCAAGAGCTCGCGAACGCTGATTTCATCGCGATTAAGGAATTCTTTCATAGTAAGCCCTCGAGGAGAAATCCACTTGTTGGTTCTTATGATAAGACTTGCGAAAGCTGACTTTTCAGTTCTAAAGCTCTCCTGCTTCCTCCTGAATTGTCAAAAGAGTTCGATCTATTGCACCAGTCGCTTTCTGAATCGTCTTTAGGTAGTCTTGACGGGACTTCTCAAAGGCAACTCGACTGATCCTCTGCTTTTTCTTCCGAAGCAATAGCTGGCGCAGACCCGCTTTGGCACCTTCTATCCTTTCATTATGGAGTTCCAGCTGAGATACCATGTCACGATATCTTGCACCGTGACCTGAGAGTTCATCTTTTACTCTCGGAAGATCCGAGTCGATTTTGTCAAGCTGGGACTTGATGTCACGCTCTCTAATCATGAACTCCCGTTTCTTTACCTTGCCTCGCCTTCTCGCGGCTTCCAATTTCTCAAGGTCCATGTTAAGAGAGGTCTTCCTAGAGTAGAGATTCGCGAACTCTCGAAGTAGCTCTGGAGGAGCTCCCGTTTGCCTCTGGTCTTCGATAGCAACATCTTCCTCATCGAGCTCGACTCCCTCAATACCCATACGCACTCCTCTGTAGGAAACATAAGCAAGAGCAAGAAGCCCTATAATTGCAGTGAATGCGAACGGTCGCGCAGAAAAGAGGATAGATACTTGATACAAGAGCTGGATTTCAATAGGATTGAAGCTTGATGTGTTGGATACATCATATCTCAGAGTTGTGTCAAACACTCCATGCAATAGTCTGTATTGCCCGGATACGCTCAGTGTATTGACAGAATAGGGCAAAACAAGGTCCACACAATGATTCTTGATGAGAATCTCATCAAGTGTACCTATAGGAATCTCTAGAAGATTACCACCCTCTACGAGGTTCTCGTACTCGTTTATCTGAACCACGTATTCTATGTTGAACTCGTAAGAGTAGCCTGGCTGGAACTGCCCTGGTCCAAACCTGTCACTCAAGAGGTCGATGGTTATTTGTCGAGAGACATTCCATTCGCCTGTTAGAGAGAGTTGTGAGTCAACAAGTAGGCCAACTCGGTCATAGACCTTAATATTTGCAGTATAGGCAGGTATGGTGAATACCAGTGTATTCTCGGGCGACTGGCCGATGTTGTCAAGATGAATTGTTTCTATATATGAGAGCCAGCCCCAGGGATCTACTCGAATGACCGTTGTTCGATCAGCTACAATTTGAGGTGTGAAAGAATTGAATCGGGTTGTAAACTCTTCAACGGTGAGCGGTGCTAGACTTGCTACTGTAGTGTCCGGAATAGGATAGTCAGGGGATTGTGAGTCACCAGCCTGGTATAACATAGCAAGAGATGCTTCTCTTATGACATAGGGAACTATTGGGAATTTCAGGAATGTGATTTCATATTCATTGTTGGGCGTGTCTATCAGTGTATTAAGAGAGTGCATCTGCATGACTGTGGAGAAGATGTATCCCTTGCCATAGTTCACTGTCTTCTGAAAATGAATGCGCCAATGCATCAGTCCATTCACGTCTTCAAGTCGCACTAACTCCAAAGGCTTTCCGTCAATGTCGACCGCAGTCACGGTAAAGAGGTTTGACGCCCACTCCACTGGGAGGTACATCTCAATTGCAGAAACCACAGAAGACCCGTTGTTTGTGACGGTGAACCGGTCTGTAACGCTGGTCCGCATGTATGACTCTGTCTTTACTGATCTTATCACATCTAGCCGCATTCCAAGCAGAGGGAGGTATGGTCGTTCTAAGTTGATGTCAACAGAAGCTATACTCGTTGCATTGGTCGGATCTGACGCATTCAACCAGATGGTATGTAAGCCATCATCGTAGCTGGATAGGTCCAAGCGATATTCCCAGAAGGTAGTTTCTCTATTGAATGCCAATTCAGTCCATGATTCTTCATCATCAATCCTATATTGGACAAGCTTCACCCGAGTATTGTCAGTTGCATTGACCTCGAGAGTAGTAACCCACGTAAGTGACTCTCCCGATGATGGATTCTCTATGATAAGAGTGGGTCCTGTGTTGGGAACTAAACTGACCATTGGCGTTTCAAGCCAAGGAGTGCGTTGCACTGGAAGCTCGTCAGTTTGCTCCGTAGACCCATACATGAAGAAGAAGGGGTACGTGATATCCGTATTATTGAGGAGTGAGATGTCATCAGAATCACTGCTGTCCATTGAAATGAAATACTCTAGTTGAGTTGTTGCGCCGTCATCTGACGCATTAGCAGAGAGTATTCTGTCTTGATTCGTATCTATGACATGTTGAAGTGTGCTCACACCATATTCATCACTATAGACTATCTGACTTGCATCGGCAGGATTGTCCCTCTTTGTTAAACCCTCTCTCGTGATCCTAGTGAGAGTTATCTCATATTCAAGGTCAAACCCATAGAGAAAGTGAGTTGGATCTGTGTATGCTTCATCCGCAGGAATAATGAAATGCCGCACCTCTCCGATTCGCATTCCGAATATTGCCTCTCGATATGCAGCTAGCGAGCTGAGCTTCTCCAACTGCTCAAGTGAAGAATCATCTGGGAAGTCACTCTCCTGCAATATTGTACCGTTAGGCAGAGTCAAGATGTAGTGAACAGTGACTGAGTCAGTACCAATAGCCCTCCAGAATGCATCAGATGGAGTCCCAGGAGCGTATCCATAAATTAGATCGCTGTTGTTCAGACCAGCTGTGGTAAAGCTGTCAGTATAGTTCTGCCAGCCCACACCAATCCAGCCTGAAGTTGGAGCTTCCAATCCGAGATAGAAGGTGGTACCATTATGTTCCATGTATGCCGTAATTCCACTTGCAGGATCTGTATAGTTGGATGCATACTCTTGCGGGTCAATAATCCCGTCAGCAGCTCCATAATGTTTGTCCGCGAATGGAATAGATAGAATATTCGTGGAGTCAGCCACTACGCTTAGCTGAGTTGCATCATGAGCCAAATTGTCAGAATCCCAAGTTCCTGTTGACGGAACCATAGCTAGGGCACTGCTCGTTAAGAAGAGCGCCATTATCGCGATTGTCCCTATCTTTCTATGCAGCAGGCTCAATCCAAATCACCGTGAATCAATAGGGTCCGCGGCATAGTGTCTACTAGATAGGCCGCGAACGATGCGCTCGAACCTCTGAATTCGTTAAATAGGTTTCGTCATGCGAATCGTTGTACCACTGCATTCTTCAATCCGAAAAGTGTAAAAAAGGAGTGTTGTTGTGCCGGCGAAGGAGAATAGCCCGAATTGCTGACAGTCCTCATAGCCATCATTCTTGCGTTCTCAATAGTAGTCCTTGTGATGCCTAACACCATTAGGATACTAAAGGAAAAGGGGATACTGGGCATAGATGTCCACAAACCCGGCACCCCGGAAGTAGCCAAAGGAGGCGGATTTGTAGTTCTTTTTGCTATTGTGACCTCTTTGTTGATGGTGATTGGAATCACTACTTTTCAGGGGCAAGAGGTAGATACTGGGCTTCTAGCTGCACTAGTCTCGATACTTCTGGCTGGAATGATCGGGCTTCTGGATGATAATCTTGATTTCAGGAATAGGACCAAAATCGTTCTTCCAATGCTTGCATCTATCCCAATGATGGTAATGCAAGAAGGTACAACAACAATGTCCATTCCACTAATCGGCACTGTTGACCTTGGCGCGCTATATCCACTCGTTGTTATTCCACTGATGATGACTTTCATCATTGATTCCACCAACATGTATGGAGGAATGAATGGATTAGAAGCGGGTCTTTCAGCTGTCAACTCTGCGGCCCTGATATTATATGTGGTGCTCCTATCACTCATAGATGGGACTGAAACCACGCAAGCACTCTTAGATTCAGGGGTGGTTGCAGGTGCTCTTCTTGGTGCATCACTGGCATTTCTGTTCTTCAACAGGTTTCCTGCAAAGATATTGCCTGGAGATGTTGGAAGGCTACCAATGGGAGCGGCTATAGCTGCTGCACTCATATTGGGCAATATGGACAGACTTGCTATATTCTTGTATGCACCATTCGCTCTCAATTTTCTCCTGTACATCATGTACAGACTCTACGTACGCCGAAAGGGAATTGAGTATGTGAAATTCGCTAGTCCAAGGGAAGACGGTACTCTCGAGGTCGTTGGACCGTTCACAATGTACTGGATGCTGCCACACCTTTCAGAAAACGTCACTGAAGAGAGCAATGTTGCTATATTGATACTAATACAGGCAATTATTGCGTTTAGTGCTGTTTTCCTGCTGGTATTCTAGGTTCGATAGAACTATTCTAGTTTATCAGGAAGATAAGTGTCAACGACAAAGTCCATGCCATATCTGCTAAATGCCTGTTGTTCTGCTTTTCTCCGCAGTTCACGAAACTCATCTATATAGCTCTGCCAGTCAGACCCGGAGTATCTAATGTCACGCGAAAGTTCGTCCAATCGTTTGAGGTCCACGTTTGTCATTGGCTCTGTAGGCAATGAATATTCACGTATGTCTTTGGGAGTCACACCTATCCATTTGGCGGATGGTATCGTTAGCCCAGAGATATGGGCTGCATTAGCGCTGCCACTCTTTACAACTTGAGCGATATGCATTCCCCAGGGGTCTCCATCAGTGAATAGGAACACAGGTAGTCTGAAAGCCTCATGCAGTTTTCGCATGAGTGTGCGTGTAGACCTTGGAGGTTGACCACCTAGTTGTATAAGAACTGCCCTAAAACGTTCCCAAGCTTTGGTCTCTATTAGTCGTGAGAACATCCCACCGGACTCGACTGCCAGAATCATCTCTGCATCAGTTTTAGCAGGTTCAGCTGACATCAATGCTCTCCCTATTGGAAATCCATCTGGGCTCATCGTGAGGTCAACCTCACGTCCTTCGTAACCAGTAACTGTGTAGTTCATCTTGACGGACCCGAATATTGACGAGTGTTCTTCTGGATAGATGCCGAAGGCTTCCCGCGGTTTTCCAGTCAAGCACTCAAGATCCGTGATTATACGGTCTGATTCTGATTGGTCTTTGAATCTCACTCCAAAAGCTTCACTGGAGTAGTACAGGTCCCTCAAAGAACTGGTTCGATCGCTCCCCAAGAGTTGCTTCGCAAAGAAAGCGACCCATGTTAGCTGCGCGAAGCTGCGGATATGTTTCAGATTGCTTGAGTCTCTCTTTACTTGGGAGTTTCCAAGAACGAACTGCTTGCGTTCTGAATCAAACTCAATATTGTCGGTACCTCGATTTGGAAGGTCTATTGCAGGGAATCTCCCTTCTGTTATGGCCTCGGTTATTCTCATTCCTATAGCCTTGAGTGTGTCAACCGGGCTTTGTTCAGACATCAGTATTCACCTCAAAGAGAGACCTTACCATGTGTTTGGTAGAAATAGGGGGTTCTACCTCCGCAAGCGCTGGACCATACTTGGCTACAATGTTGAACATCTCTGTAAACTCACGCATCTTTCTAGCATCACGTCTGGATTTATCCCGTTGGCCAGCAAACTTTCTTAATGCACGCCCGAGCATTCGAATAAGGCCGGTAACTTCAGTTTCAATCTCGGTCATAGGTGCCAATGACTGCTTACCAGCTGCTTTGTACGGGACCTTTGTTGAGCCGAAATGGACGAAGAGCGCGACTGGTAATTGTGAAGAAAATCCATAGTGTTTCCAGTTGACACGTTTTACCAACCTCGTCAAAACATCATCACTCGCATCATACAGCAGGGGCACCCTGTTTGCAAAGCGATAGAGTGTAGGTGTATCAGCTAATGGAAAATCATCTCCTATTGCGATGACACCTTCCACAATGAAGGGATTTCCTTGCCACTCTGAAGGACTTCGCCTTGAGTATTTCATCCATGAGGAGTTGAATAGAGACCTGACCGACAACAGGAAAGCGTCCTCGTCAATTGGGCTGAGACATCTACTATCTGGACGTCCAAATCCATCAAATCGACGAAGAGATGCACTCAGACGCGAAATATCAGCTCGAGCCAGTGATTCGATTCTAACACTTGCATCAAGACCTACGAAATTCAGAAAGCGTGTGGCAGTTCTTGTACCCACCTGTTGAAAAGACTCAACTAAGAAATCATGAATCTTCTTCGAGGGGCTCTTAGTCATCATTCTCCGCAATAGCTCCAAATCCGCTGATCGGGGATGGGGTTTGGAGAGGGTAGGAACAGTTGGTACATGTTTAGACCATCCACCTATTGCTTTAGTCGACTCGCCGCCCCCAAAGTCCATCTCGATGACCGCGTGAGGCGAGGTTATTGTAGTCAGTCGTAAGTATTCAGCAATTCGTTCCCTAGCCCGATTCAGATCACCCCGTAGTGTGATTGTCACGGTTGTGCCATTTGTGACCCGGACCAGTTCTTTCTCGTTCTCAATGATTGGCATGTTCTCTTCTACATCAATCAGGAGTCTATAGACTCGCCCTGGACCGGACCTGTTCTGCGTGTGAATAACAACTGGTGAATCTGTTGTGATTTGGCCATACAGAATAGCCATTGTCACGCCAAGTCCGAAGGTACCCCTCTTCTGTTTCATATCATACTTGCTGCCATACAATACTCTCCCAAATGCTTCAGGAACTTGGTCATATGGAAGGCCTGGACCATTGTCAGCCACTTTGATACCCATGCTATCAGATGGCTGAATGTCTATTGAGATTCCTATCCGAGGGAGGCGTTGGGCATCTTCGCAAGCGTCTAGGCTGTTCTCAACAAGCTCTCTCACTGTGGAGTAGACTGATTGAGTTGGATTCCCAAACCCAGCCATTTGGCGATTCCTATAGAAGAACTCAGCAGGTGAGATACTACGGAAACCTTCCACAGACTGATCTATCACGGTCATTGCTCAATTGCCAAGATGGTCTAGGGCATTATTAGCTCGGGTATTACATCACTCAGAGGTCAGTATCTTCCCAGAGCTCTGCCTCCATTCTGGTCATATCTCTCCGGGCTCGCTCTAGCATTCCATAAACTGCACCATGTGGCGCTCCGCCAATGAGCATGTCAACAGCTTTCTGAGCATACTGGAGACCTGGATCATATCCAATGAGAGCCACTGTTCTTCCATAGATTGAGATTCTGGACTCGGTGATTTGCTCAATTGCTCGTCTTGTTCGTCCGTTCTCTCCAATAATTCGTCCAGCTACTCGCTTTAGCTGATTGGGAGAAGATCCTACTATTTCACGCAGTGATATGACAACTAGACGTGCATCTTCATCAATTAGAGAGAGTGCATTCTTTGGACTGAAACCGCGAGCCATGGCCCTAATTATGTCCTTGGCTTTCCAAGCTAATACTGGGTCTTCAGTGTCCTCACGACCAGTAATCTTCACAATACCTTCTGAGTCTACTTCGATATTTGTGTTCGTCAGCTTCTCTACCCTTTTTCTCACTCTTCCGTTGCGACCTACTATTACGCCAACACGTTCTGCTGGCACCCTGACAGTTTCATGTAAGTGCATTTATTCTTCACCAGAGGACAGTATCTCTTTTGTTATCTCAGTTGGGTCCTCAGCGTCGACCCCGAGTTTCTGGAAAAAGGTTGTGATGTTACTAATATCCCGTAGCAAGTAGCGCTTCGCATTATCGTGGCTCTTGAGAACAGCTTGCGACACGTCTATTACAACAGGACCATCTTGCCACAGGATATTATACTCGCTTAGATCCGCATGAACTAACCCAGCTTCAGTATAACCTGTCTGAATCATGTTAATGATTTCGTTGAATGTATCGACTGGAGATTCGATTTCTACGTTCTTCATCAATCTTGCAGGTGTTCCAGAATCTATGTCCCCAATGAACTCCATAACAAGCACATTCCGTTGGATATCAAGAGGTTTGGGAACACGAACACCAGCCTCGTGATACCGATGCAGGTTCTTATACTCCTTAAGCGCCCATTGCGGAATCAATGTTCTACTTCGACGGCCGACCCGTTTGAAGCGTGGATCACCAACGATATACTCAAGCATGTAGTCTGTTTCAGCAGTGCTTACACGGTATATCTTCACAGCAACCGGGGTGCCTTCAAGGTCCTCACCAGTGTAGACATTGGCTTCCTTCCCGGTACTAATAGCGCCATGAATTGCATTTATGGTGCCTCTACTGAGAAGCTTGTAGAGAGCCTTTAGGGTGGGGGGATCAATTACACCCTCAACTACCTTGAATTCATCAGAGTCTTTTCGCCGTTTCATCTTACGGCGGTCTAGCTCAGATAAAAGTCGCTCATGCTTCTCGTCTAAGTCTTTCAACTTGCCTTGACTTCCTATCAGATGCAGAGGAACCAAATTCAGTGCTAATCTGGTAGTTGTTCAGAAAAAGCTTGGCCTAGAACATCTTCAGAAGGCCCCTCTTTTGAAGCCAGTCAAGCTCATTGCCTCGATATCTGTAGACGACATCGCACTTCTGATCGGATTGAAAGTCCCATGGAGTAATGATAACAGTGTCACCAACACGCATCCAGACTCGTTTCTTCATTCGACCGGGTATGCGCCCTATGCGAATCTCACCATCTTCGCATCGTACTCTGACCCTATCAAAACCCAGCATTTGGATGATGATTCCATACATCTCTCCTTCATTTTGTCTGGGAGTCCTGACACGGACTAGTTCTTCGGTCGGTGGACCGTGGTACTTTCCGCGCTTACCTCTTCGGGACAAAATAATCCTCCATTCAAGACCATACAATCAAGTAGCTTTGGCCTGAATGTCATTGCTTAGAGTGGCCATTTAAGCATAGCTCTCTACACATTCAGGATTTCAGTCATCAGACGGAATTAGATATACCCGATCATCCAGATAAAGACCAAACGTAGTTTCTCCCGTTGATACTTCCAAAGTCAAATCCTTCTGATCGATCTCGTACATCTCAAAGCTCTCGGAGTCCATGATTTGGACAGGCTGCTTATAGAGGTTCGACACAATCATGAATTGGCGTTTGTTTGACTCTGGCGAGATGAACTCGAGGGTCTTCCATTTTGCGCTCTTCGGGTTGATGGTGAATCTATTCCCATCAGAGAGACTATAGCAGCTGAGACCACTACGTCCCATTCCGGTGACTTGACATGGCTTTGAGTCAACTCTCACGAAATCTCCGAGTGAAAATCTCGGAAGTCGAATGAGGATGGTTATCCGATACTTCTTCTTGCCCCGCTTATCTTCGCCAATGAGCTTGTAGTTCTCTTTCCTTTGAGCTAAATACCTTTCTTGTAGCTCGTCTGCTATTCGCTTGCTAAGGTGTTCAGAACCAATCTTGAAATCTAGTCCGTGCTTGCCCCTGCTCACCTCAGTTACAAATGCCTTTACGTCCTTGCCATATTTGGCCACTGTCAAGTCCGTGACTACAGAAACAATCTCATCCTCTTCCTTGTCAGTGATCGGTCTATCGTCTGCTCTGACTTGAAGAATTGCCTCATAGTAACCCCCACTCATCATAGCGCATGTGTCGCATGTACTATAGTGGAATCGCACTTCAACAGGATATCTCTCGGAGTGCTCTGAAATAGAGGAATCTGACTTTCCCGAGGCAACGACCAAGATGTGCCGAACTCTATCCAGTATCTTTTCTTGGGAGTACTCTAGCTGCACATCATCAATGTGCAATTGAACTTCTTGCTGCAGAAGGGTTTCGATCTGGCGTTCTATCAAGTCTTCAGGATCAGTTGCTTGGTCTATGAGTGTCTTCCATCCGCCAGGGACCTTGACTGAACCGCATCTTTTGCATGCGAGTAGTTTGAGCATAGACCTGACCTCGACTAAAGGATGCGTTCGTCTATAGCATTCGGCGCAAAGACCATCAATCACAGACTTATCTCCGCACTCATAGCATGGGGCAGTCAAGGTCATCAACTGTGTTAGTTTCTTTAATTCCTTAAAACGTGGTAGGATTTACCAGCGTCTTGACGTCATTGAGTCATCGGAAGCCTTTTTTGAATTATGATTAATAATTCTTCATGCCTCGAAGGAAGCAGTTCCGAAAGGTCTCTAAGGAGCCCGTAATATCCATCTTTAAGCCTGCTGGCATTCCTGCAAAAGAACTCGATGAGATTTTCATTACAGTTGATGAATTTGAGGCTGTAAGACTTGCAGATTTTGAAGGATTGAACCAGAGAGAGGCTAGTGATACGATGCATGTTAGCCAGCCCACGTTCAACCGAATTTTGACATCTGCTAGAAAGAAGATTGCAGAGACTATAGTACGAGGAATCGTGTTGCGGATTGAGGGAGGGGAATATGTCTTGCCCTGTGATATCCGCGTGTTTGAATGTGAGAGATGTGGGACTACAACAGAGGCGCCTTTAGGAGAACCGAGACCTAAGACCTGTCCCCAGTGCGGATCGAACAGCCTATTCAGAAAGAAAAGGTCCAAAACAGACGAGGAATGATGCAAATGACTACACACAAAATAGCAGTACCAGCGATTTCAGAACAGGGACTTGACAGTCCAATAAGTGGGCATTTTGGAAAGAGTCCAATGTTTGTTGTGTCCACTATTGAAGACGGAAAGATAGTAGAGGTGGAAACAGTGATGAATGCAGGACATTCAAGCTGTGCTGAACCTGTGATGGCCTTGGCTAATAGAGGAGTGAAAATCTTGATAGCTTCGGGTATGGGCCGGCGGCCCTTCATGGTGACACAGCAGGTAGGAATTGCAGTCGTCAAAGCAGAAGGAGTCACCGTAGGAGAAGTCTTGACGAACTATCTAAAGGGAAGCTCATCAGACATGGGAACAGATTCGCTCTGTGGCGGGGGATCAGATCATCATTAGAGGCGTACCCATTGCGCATGTGGATGCCCCTCAATATAAGCGACTGCCTGCTCATGCACAAAACCAGCCTTCATCGCAGTCTTGACACTAGTTGATCCGACCATGTTTGCTATGGTTGCCTTGTTGAGATGTTCAACACAAGTCTTGACATCAACCAGTTCTTCACCATAGAACTCTCGAGAAACATTGAACTTGACGTTTCCTTCTATCAGTGTTTTTCCAAGAAGAGGTTCATCACACATAGCGACTATATAGTGTCCATCGTGCGTTTCTTGAGTACGCATGTAGACATTAGGCAATGAATAATATCCTCCTTTTAGACAGGTCTTACAGATGTTCGAGCTCCGCATGCTGAGCAGCTCAGATAGTAGGCGTTACCCACTTTGGCCATACTAGTGTCTGGACGAGTACACACTGGACAGATCACATAAGACTCGATATAGCTGTTAAGGACGTCTTCTATCTGTTCGGACATGAACTTCCCATTAAAGATAGCATTACTCCCTTCAATGTTTCCTGCTGTGGCCAGCTGACCTGCGACATATTTGAGTACTTCTTTCCCAGGTCGGTTTAGAATATTGATTATCTCCTGAAAGTTCTGCCAAAAGCTCCGATTACCCTGAACCATCATTTGGACCTTCGGGACCTGAAATCGCTCTCCGGACCTCTTGAAGGCATCCTCTGGAACCTGAGAACGCGCCCTTTCTAGTAGACTGTCGTAGTCGTCCATGACTCAATTCACTCATTTTTCGCTATTAAGCTGTCGTTCCGTACCTGGTTCAGGAGTCAGCTGGACGATACACTCCCACTTTCACTTCGACAAGATTTCCCTGACTCTGAAGATCTAGAACCTTTAATTGGATGTCTGTACGGTCATGCCCCTTTTCCTCAAAGAAATCTACAATGGATGCTATAGGAACACCATCTGCCTTGGAGTTCTGTTCGATATACTGCATAATCTGCTTGTAGATCTTACCCGTTACTTGCTTTGCCTTCTTCTCCTTAGGCTTCTTAGCAGGAGTTTCACTTTTGGGGGGCGGACTTAGTTCTTCGGTGAAAGTCTCCAATTCGGCGGTCAGCTCGGGAGTCACTCCGCTGCGAGTGAGCATAGCAACATATCTTTCCATTTTATGTACGGTCATGTAGTTTGGATCGTCTAGTTCTCGCACTATTTCTGGAACCACATAGAGTTCACCTTCGTACTCTCTGATTTTTCCGACAATAAGTGCTAGAATGTTCGTTTCAACCTTTTCAAGAGAAGTTGCTTCACCACCCCAAGCCTTTGCCCTTATCGTCTCAGTTCCATCATCAATTGTTATGCTTGCAAAGCCTTGTCCTGAATATTGGTCAACTATTAGACCAACCAGAGCAACTCTTCGTAGCTCAACACCATAAGGAGAAACAACATGGGGACCATTATCCTCACCATAGGTCCCATTTACGATATCTATTACAGCTGCACGTACTGCAGTCATTCTCTCTCGCATCAAGGTGTTCCACCAGCCTACACTTGTCTGTTCACTCTTCAGTATTTATCGTTCTCTGTATGAGTGAAATGGCTTAGAAGTAGTCTGTGAGAGAACTCTGCTGGGTAGATCCTCTTGTTTCCTCAAGGGCTTCATCCAAGCGCTCTAGAGACTTTTCAACCCGATTAGAACTGAAGTCGTGCTCTCCGCAGAGAATCTGAATGATTGCATCATGGTCGGGATCCTTCCATTTGGGTTCCTCAACATCCATCTTGGGCGGATTCAGAAAAATGGCTCTTATCTCCTCATAGGGAAATTCCAGTTTGATCTCCCGCTCCTTCTCGATCTTCTCAAGACTCCCATACTGCTTCACCCATTTTAGCGCAGTCTTTGGACCTACTCCCTCTAGCTTGTCGTTGTAGTCGGTACCAATCAAGATGGCTATGTCAATGAGCTGTTCTCGAGTTATATCCAAGTGCCTGAGGTTCAAATCCAAGTCAATTATCTCAGGACTGATTGTCCTATACTTGGATCGTCCAAATCTCCGTCTTCCTGAGATGTTCAGATTCCTGATCATCCGAGGACAGTTGTACAACAGTGAGTCATTGTCCTGACTTGCACTTGCCCAAACGATGTTTGCTCTAGTCATCTGTGCAGCCAGAGCCTCACCTTCTGATGGTGCCTGAATCACTGGAACCCCAAGAGCTGTCAACAACTCTTTGCTTTCATCTATCATAGGACTGGTTAGTCTAGAGCTCGCTTGTCCAGCTTTTCTCGCATCCTCAATTCGACCCTCTGCCTTTGCACGAGCCCACTCCTCTCTTGCTGCATCACGAATCTCTTTACGCCGCTCAACCTCTGCAGCCTTAAGCTTGGGAGCCTCACCATCAAACACGAATACCGGACTGATTCCGTTTTCTAACAAGTTTAGGTTCCTGTAGAAGAGGCCAGAGAGGTGACTAGTTACACGACCCTGTCGATCCATGAGTGGAGTGCCATCAGGTTGTCTGATGCTTGCCAGAAAAGCATAGATCGTGTTGAAGGCGTCTATCGCGATCAATCTCCCACCAAGCTCTTTCAAAGAGATTGGTTCGGCAGTCACTATGTCACCTAGTTTGGTACCCATAAGATTCTCTCCAAGCTTACTATCAGGACTTGGTAGTTCCTTTTGCCATATATGGATTAAGCTCAATCCTGACGAGTTGAGTAAGTATACGCTTCGACAGGTTTATAAAAACCGCACAACTGGGCCCATGAAACGCAACCAGCGATAATACTATCTGGTGATAATTTGTCCAATATGAGAGCTATCAGATGCACTTCATGTCACCGCTCAATCTCCCCTCAGGAGAACAGCGTGAAGTTTCAGTGCCCTTCATGTGGCGAATTCACTATCTGGCGGTGCGAGGTCTGCAGACGTTTCTCTGTAAAATATACCTGCCCCAATTGCGCTTTTGAGGGACCATAGTTAGAAGTAGAGTTGATTGTTATGGCAAGAGTTGTTGTCACACTGAAGGTAATGCCTGATGACGTAGACGTTGATCTAGAGAGTCTTTTAGAACGCATTAAGACAACCATTCCTGAAGGAACGGACGTACGAGCGACCGAGATAGTACCAGTGGCGTTTGGTCTAAAGGCGCTCAGGATGAATGTTGCCAGAGAAGAGTCGATGGGCGGCACTGATGATATCGAAGAAGCTATCGGAGCTCTTGAGGGTGTAGCTCAAGTTGAGGTCGAGATGGTTTCGCGTATATAGTGAAAAGCGCGCCCATCCTTCCAGCTTCATCTGAAATAACGAATAGAACTCAGGGTTTATAACCAGTATTTCATCGAGGTCTTTTGTAAATCAACTTCGCTTGAAACCTGATTATATTGGTGTTAAAAAACCCTTTAACAGGAACTTGAGAGAGGGAAACAAGACGGAGTTGAAGGGTCGTCGGTAAGCCGTCCTGTTTCTGAGCTATCAGAATCAACAAAAAGGATGTTGCCAATCATTGGTCGAAATAGTACTGAAGGTAACAGAGGCCGAGCATCGGGATATTGGTAGATTCATTGTTAGAATTGATGCTATGTCCATGGAAAAGCTAGGCGTCAGAACTGGAGATATAATCCAAATCAAGGGAAAGCGTGTGACTGCTGCTATTGCGTGGCCAGCCTATCAAGGAGATAAAGGCCGCGAGATCATCAGAATGGATGGTCGAATCAGAAGAAATGCAGGAGTGAGTTTGAGCGAGAAAGTCACAGTTTCGCGTGCAAATGAAGAGCCTGCACGGAATGTGACTCTTGCACCTACATCTGTACCTATTCGACCAGAACCTCGATTTGAGGAGTTTGTAAAGCGAAAACTCCTCAATTGTCCAGTGACTACAAATGACACTGTCTTCATTCCAATTCTGGGACGAGCAATCCCCTTCAAGGTCACCGGCGTAAAACCAGCTGGGACAGTTGTAGTTCAGCACTCTACGATGCTCTCGATTGCAGAGAAACCAACTGGCGATGTTGTTGGCGCTGCTCAGGTCACATATGAAGAAATAGGTGGTCTTTCTGATGCAATTCAACGAATCCGTGAGATGGTAGAACTGCCAATGCGTCATCCGGAGATCTTCAAACGGCTTGGTATTGACCCGCCACGAGGGCTTATTCTACATGGTCCGCCTGGAACAGGAAAAACGTTGCTTGCAAAGGCTGTTGCAGGCGAATCGGAAGCTAATTTCGTACACATTAATGGTCCAGAGATTATGTCCAAGTTTTATGGTGAGTCAGAACAGAAGCTCAGGAAGATCTTTGAAGAAGCAGAGGAGAATGCTCCAAGCATAATTTTCATTGACGAGCTAGACGCCATTGCACCAAAACGAGAGGATGTACAAGGCGAGGTTGAGAGACGAGTTGTTGCACAACTCTTGGCAACCATGGATGGTCTCAAGGCCCGAGGACAGGTAATCGTGATTGGAGCCACTAACAGAGTGAACGCACTTGATCCAGCACTGCGAAGACCAGGACGATTTGATAGAGAGATAGAGATTGGAGTGCCTGACGAGACTGGTCGGTTAGAGGTGCTTCATATTCATTCGCGAGGAATGCCCCTAACTGCTGAAGGAGACAATCGGGTGGACCTTCAGAATCTAGCGCACATTACGCATGGTTTTGTAGGGGCTGACCTGAATGCACTCTGCAGAGAAGCAGCGATGAAAGCGCTTAGAAGATACCTTCCACAGTTCAATCTAGAAGAGGAGGAGATACCTCAAGAAGTTCTTGACACACTCGAGGTCAACAACGAGGACTTCCTCGGTGCGCTCAGAGAGATACAGCCATCTGCAGTTAGAGAGGTCTTCATTGAGGTTCCAAATGTCAGATGGACTGATGTTGGCGGTCTTGATAAGGTCAAGGACAAACTAATAGAGGTCGTTGAATGGCCATTGCAGAAGCCGGAGTCATTCAGAAGGATTGGGATTGAACCACCGAAGGGTGTGTTGATATTTGGACCCCCTGGATGTGGAAAGACTCTATTGGCAAAAGCTGTCGCCACTGAGAGCAAGGCGAACTTTATCAGCGTCAAGGGACCAGAGTTGCTTTCAAAATGGGTTGGAGAGAGCGAGAAGGCAGTGAGAGAGGTGTTCCGAAAGGCTCGAACTGCTGCACCTGCAATTATATTCTTTGACGAACTTGACTCAATTGCTCCTTCACGAGGTCGGATTTCAGGAGACAGTAATGTCACCGAGAGAATGGTGAGTCAGCTTCTCACTGAGATGGACGGCTTGGAGTCAATGAAAGACCTTGTGGTTCTTGCTGCAACCAACCGACCGGATCTTATTGATAGAGCACTTCTTAGAAAGGGAAGATTTGACAGATGGGTCTATATTCCACCCCCCACTGCTAAAGGACGCGAAGCCATATTCGAGATATACTTAGACAGAATGCCTCTGGACAAGGATGTGAACATCAAGAAATTGGTCGAGGCGACCGAGAATTTCGTCGGTGGTGACATCGAGAACCTGTGTAAGGAGGCAGGAATGCATGCACTCAAAGAAGACCTTGAAATCGAACTCGTTTCATGGAGGCATTTTGAGGAAGCAATGAAAGCAGTTCAAGCCTCGATCACACCGAAGGACATTGCAGACTACGAGAAGATGAACGAGGAGTTCCAAAGAACGGCGGCAAAGCCATCAAGCGCACCACCAGGCTATATCTAGAGAGGGTGAAAGGGATGACATCATGGAGCGTTATGCCGCTCAGAAACATAGTGATGGAGATACTTCAGAAGCGAAGAGGAGTCATTCTTGACGATGAGTTGGAAAGAGCGTTGAAGAAATCACTTGGACAAGAGCCAAGTGATGCCGAGCTCAATTCAGCCCTAATGGAATTGGAGATCAACGGACTCGTGCACGTTAGTCAAATCACCAAGACAAAGAGAAGAATCGAAATCATTACCGAGGGGCACGAGTTCCTAGCCGTGGATGAAGACTAATAGAGGCACGAGAGATGTCAGGCAAACGAGTGTTGGCTGCAGGCAAGTTCGACATTCTACATCTAGGACATCTGGCATATCTGGAGCAGGCGAAGGAGATTGCTGGCCAGAATGGCGAACTCATTGTCGTTATCGCCTTAGACAAGACAATTGAAAAGGAGAGGGGTGCTCCGCCAGTGTTTCCGCAGGAACAACGAAGGAAGCTTGTGGAATCACTTGATGTTGTTGACAAAGCGGTTCTTGGGTATGACACATCTGACCACACTGTTATTGTCACAGATGTCAGACCTGATATCATTGCGCTTGGCTATGATCAGAAGACGGATATTGGATTATTAGAGAAGCAATTCGCAGAGAAGAACATGGACACAGAGATCGTACGACTAGAGCAGCGAAAAGCGGATGGTCTTTTCTCCTCGACTCTAATACGAGAACGAATCATTGAATTTTACCGGGAGAATGGAAGAGCCAGAATTTAGCTTACATCACCAGTTCGCCGCGTGCTTTCGCCTCTCTGATTGTAATTGCTCTTCTTTCACGTCGGTCAATGGTCCATTTCCACGCACCGATTGAGATGCTAATCAAAACTATCAGCCCAATCAAACCAAGAAGTGTATACCATCCGAAGGGAAAGTGTACTACGAAGTCAGGAAGGGGTCCAGCTATGAAATATGGCCAGTTCACAACCACGCCAAAAGCATACAGGAAACCCACAATTGTAAGTACCTTTAGATAACCAATTTTATGGTCGTCCCTATCAAATAGGAAAATTGCAGGACCTAGCCAGAATAGATACCAGGGCATCTCCCATCTGAACACAAAAAGGACTGCTGGTAGCATATAGATATAGAGGGGCTTGAGAAGCTGAATCTTTCCTAGTAAGGACGCAGTCTTGAAGGATTCCTTGTCTGGGAGATAAAGCCGAACTGTGAACAACATGAAAGCGATATAGATTAAAAGTGGGATGAGCGCAGGCGGCCAAGGATAGCTGCCAATGACAGTACTGTTCTCTACAATTGGAGTTTCCCAGAGTAAGCCAGGATACATGGGATTCACTATGTACGAGCTATAGGTAGATGTGTTGAGGAAGTGATTCACTAAAGAGCTGAAGTCAACCCCTAGAAACAGAAATGGGATGACTGTCAGCAAGGTGGAAACAAGGAACCAAATAATCGAAACTGGAGCTGCAAGGAACAGTATGGGCAGTGCAACTACAGAATAGATTTTGGTCTGGACAGAGAGTCCTAATGCGAACATGCCCTTACCATATTGCTTCTCTTGGAGAAGAACTAATGACATGAGAAAGAGGCAGTCTACTATAGGCTCCAGCTTTCCGCCTCCAGCTGACATGATTAGACCATATGTATAGTAGCCGGCGAAGAAGAAGCGAGCCCATTGCTTCTTGAAAATGCGATCACCCAAGAGGATAGCAATCAAAATAAGATTCAGATTGAACACGAGAGTCAGTATGAAATTCAACCATAGCGGCTGTAGGCCTCCTTGCCCTGGAAATAGCCACGTAGCTATTGCAAAGAAAATCAATCCAAATACTGGATATTCGTAGGTGATGTTTCCCAGGTATTCCGGAAGCACATGGTGCTCGTCATTGTATCCCCACTCTGGTGGCAGAGCTGCAGCCAGCTCACGGTCATTCATCTCGTAGACTTCAAACCCATATATCCAGAAAGCTTCGCCATACATCTCGTTACGATTACGATCACGCTCTATGACTAAGTAATTTGCAAATGGGATGGCAATCATGGAAATAACCAGGCTCAGCACAAGCTCTCGTCGGAATCTCCAAATTGTGATTGAGATTGAGCGGAGCATTTCTTCTTACCACCAAAATCTTCAGTCGCAGGTGTCGATGGCCCGCTTCTCGAGGGACATAATTAAGGTTTTGTGAGCAGAAAACACGCCACGGCAATATAATGACTAGCAATACAAGCAGTCATCCAAGATACGTTGGACAAGGCCATGTGTCGCATTTTAGGCAATTTGTGCATCTTTCCGAATCTACTACTATCTTTGCTTCATCCAAGTGCAATGCATCATAGTCACACTGAGGAACACAAGATCCGCAGGCTTGGCAAAAAAGCGCACGTCTCGCAGCACGCTCAATCTGCTTAGCCAGAGCCTCAACCTCAGATTCCTCATTCCCCCGGATGACCAGTGAGCCTGAACTGAATAGTGAAATTGTACTATCACCATAGCTTACTCTGAGAGCTCCAAGCTCTTCAGATATCCTTGTCCTTCCAAAAATGGGCATTAGTTTTGACAAGCGGTTCAGATCGATACCATCTGAGAATTGGCCCTCTAGACTAAATCCGGAATCAGTACAGGGTGAAACTCCCTTCACCACTTCTAGCTCTAAGCGTTCAGAGGGTCCAGGACGTACGCTTTCTATATCGAGTCCAAGCTCCTCTATCAACTTGAGCTGACCAGGGGGCAGACTCTTCCATCTCCAGAAACCGAGCTCAGCCCACTCCTTAGAATAACCGAGCTTTTCTGCCCATTCACCAATTTTTTCTTTCCATCTTGCATAGAGCTCAGGATGAGTATCACGAAGACTCTCAATCTCAGCAAGGGGCGATGCAGGACACAAATAACAGCCCATTCTGTGATACCCTTCATTATACATCGGGTTGAATGGTTCTTCTTCCCTGAATATGTACAGCCAGACTTCCAGCGCGTTCCACTTCTGAATAGGATTTGCAGATGTTTGGCCAGGGACCCATGGATTTGATGAAACTCTTGGCTCTACTGAACGTTGAAAAGACTCAAGCTTTCTCTGACCCATGAAGCTCAAGGTATCTCCGCCTATCTCCTCACTTATTGCCAACGCTGCGGGACCAAGCTTGAGAACCTTACAGCACCAGCGGAAATCCCTTGCTGGCGGGCCAAACGCTTCAATTGACTCCCAGAACTGCTCGCCCGCCTCTTTAGTGATAATAGATGCATTGTGACGAACAGCAAAGTCATTCAGATATTCAACTGTCTCTGGGAGTTCTAGACCAGTGTCCATAAAGAAGAGTGGAGGACTTTCCTTCATAGCCTTCTCTACAAGAAGATATGTGACCAGGGAGTCCTTGCCCCCACTAAAACCAACAACCACAGGCAACTGACGCTTTTCGATGGTCCGTTTTATGAATGACATAGCCTCGGCTTCTATCATATTGATGTCATTGGAGTTAGCTCTCACTGCATCATCCCAAGTGGCGGACTTGGAGTTTATGGCTGCTGGCAGTGGATCAGCCACGTCACGGATCTTGACGGCAAATCCCTTCGCTTCACAAGCCATCTCCTTACCACCCATTCTGGCTATTCCAACGCCTAACACTGCTCCATTTGAATCAGCAATCCAAACTTCGTCACCAGCTTCAATGCCTGCGTCACAACCAGCAACGCCAGGGAGCATGAGATTTGCCCCTTTCTTCAGGTATTGCAGTACGCCATCATGACAAGAGACCCATTTTTGCCTGCTGTGGGCTCCAATTCGACGACCTCCCTCCAAAGAGAGAAGGAATGTATAACCTGACTTCGGAATATCGTAACGAAGACGACCTACGATATAGCCGTCCACAACATACTCAAACATCGCATCCAGGGATGAGACTTTGTTAATCACAATGGTCTTGTCTTGTGGCAAGATCTTTTTGCCTACTCCCTCGCCGAATTGCCTATCTATGGTCGTGATTGCACAACGAAGATGACCATCCATTGCAGGATAGGGATCGCCAGGTGGTGATATCGGGACTTTTCGTGGTTCATGATCACAGACTGCACAACTGGTTTCAGTTGGTCGCGGGACATTGCATGTATCACACCAATATAGCCGGATCTTGGTGAGGAAGGGCGCATGAGACCTTCTGAACTTTCTTCGGCCGTGTTTCTTTCGAGCCAGTTGCAGTCAACTCCATTTGCAGGTGTTGCGGCTACGCATCTATTTTCAGCTTTTTGATACGGTCCTTGGAAGGTCTGCCCTCTTTGTCCCATCCTCTGAGAGAATAGTACTCAGCTAGCATTGCATCAAGCTCAACCACCCGTTCTCTGGAGTTGCCCTCAGGTAGTGGACTGAAGAATCTAGGCGGCAATTGGTCATCCTTGGATGTCAAGCCTTCGCGATTGTTGAATAGACGCTCCAGGTTGTAGATGCGTTCACCAATTTCCAATAGTTCTCGGCCATTTATTGAGAGACCAGTTCCTGCGGAAAGGAATTCTGCATAATCATCAACAGTCCAGGCAAAGTTAGTGAATCGACACAGAATCATCGTATCCATAACAGCAGAGAGGTTTTGATAGAGAATCACCAAGTCAGCTTTTCCTTTTGGATTATCTCGATCCACTCTGACTGGAGACCCAAGAATCTCGGGACCGATTAGATAGGATCTTAGGTGACAACCACCCCTATTAGATGTGGCATAGCCTAGGGCGTGACCTTGAGCTCCACGGGGATCATAGGCAGGGATTTCCAGACCCTTTACATGCATTGCCAACTCTGGAGCACCATTCTTTTCAGCGAAGACCCGACTTCCCTCTCCCAATTCCGCTCCAAGACCGCGGGCATGTGCTATGTCTCGAATTAGGTCAAGAAGACCCTCTGTGCTGCCAAACTTCATTGGTGCCTCAATCTTTCCCTTCTGGTAGAGTTCCATGGCGCACCCTATGGTGCTTCCCACAGAAATGGTATCAAGCCCAAGGAGGTTACACTCGTGGTTTGCTAAGGTAATCCATTCTAAGTCGTTAATGCCGCATTGCGGCCCAAACGCCCAGATAGTTTCATACTCTGGACCACCAATCTCTTGGTCACCCACACGGCTTACGCGGCCGCATCCAATGGGACATCCATAGCAGTTGTATCTTCCAACTAGAAGTCGCTCTATGAGTTTCTCTCCAGATACGCCTACTGCGTCATTGAACGTCCCTTCCTGGAAGTTGTAGGTTGGAAGCATCCCAAACTCGTTAGTCACATTGACTAAGACCGATGTGCCATAGATAGGAAGCGACTTGTTTGTCACTGCGTTCTTCTTAAGAAGCCGCCTTGCACGCTTGACAGCCGCGGTTAGTCGTTCTTTGTCATCCACCCCTACGCTGCCTGTACCTTTCGCAACAACAGCCTTCAGGTTCTTTGAACCCATAACAGCCCCCACTCCACCACGACCAGCTGCTCTATGCTTGTCGGTCATGATGGCTGCGAGATTGACTTTGTTTTCGCCAGCAGGACCAATGCACGCCACTTGCGCTTTAGGGTCGGTCTCCTCAAGAAGCATGTCAGTGGTTTCATAGACATCTTTACCCCAAACCTTGGAGGCATCACGGATTTCGACCTGTTCATTATTAATCCAGAGATAGACTGGGGCGGACGCACATCCCTCAAAGATTATTGCGGCATAACCTGCACGTCGCAGTTGTGCGCCTATATAGCCTCCAACATTTGAGTCAAATATAGTGCCAGTCAGTGGAGACTTGGTGATGACCTCCAATCTGCCAGCGGTAGGAACAGGCATAGCAGTGAGGGGTCCGATTGCGAACACAAGCAAGTTTTCAGCAGACAAAGCATCAACATTGGGGGAAAGATTGTCATAGAGAATCTTTACACCCAGACCTCTACCTCCAAGATAGTTACGGTACAGGTCTTCAGGAATGGCTTCCTTTGTAACCTTCTGTTCGGTCAGGTTTACTCGAAGGATTTTGGATTCAATGTATGGCAATGGTGAGTCTGACATTCTTCTTTCCTCCTAGTCATTGAATACGTTTCCAGATCTGTCTGGACAGACTAGACATCGCTCTTTGTACCAAACATAGACTTCCTTTGGTTGCTTGGCTAGGTTTGCCTGACGACTTGGACAGTCCCAACAAGGTCTGTCTTCCTGCATCCAGCTATCACTATACTGAGCCCAACGAAAGTCTTCGACAATGGCAACACCAGCGCTAGTTCCTAAACGATCTGCACCTGCATCCAGCATCTTTATCGCATCTTTGAAGCTGCGGATACCACCAGCAGCTTTGATACCCATTTTTTCGCCCACAGTTTCTCTCATCAATCGGACATCGTAAGGAGTTGCTCCCATAGGACCAAAACCTGTTGAGGTCTTCACGAAGTCAGCCCCTGCCTCCTTCGATAGTAGGCAGCCTTTCCTCTTCTGGTCATCAGTCAAGAGCCCAGTTTCCAGAATCACCTTGGTGTGTGCATCACCGGATGCAGATACTACAGCCTCAATATCACTACGGACAAACTCGTAGTTCTCATCTCTCAATGCTCCTACATTCACAACCATGTCAACCTCGTGGGCACCTGCACGTACTGTTTCTTTGGTCTCGAAAGCTTTGATCTCGGAGGTATTGGCACCGAGTGGAAAACCGACCACAACGCATACTTTCACATCAGAGTCCTTCAAAAGCTCTGCAGCATAGGCGACATGAACTGGATTGATACAAACAGCTGCAAAGTTGTAAGTGAGGGCTTCCTCACAGAGCTGTAGAATTTTAGTCTGTTTTGTTTCGGCTTTTAGAACAGTATGGTCAATAGTCTTTGCTAGCGCTTCGACAGTTAGGTCCATAATAGTGCCACCAGACGCGGAATGCACTGTCGGGGGCTATTAACTCTTCTATAGGCCGGGAAATTAACGTGCTCCAAGATATGATTTGATGTCGTCAAGCACTTCTTTCTGTAACCTAATGACATCGTGGACTTCGATCTCTTCGGCCTCTTTCACAACGGAGTTTAATTGTACTACGGTGCCAACCGTTTCGACCTTGGAGAAATCAACTGGGAACTCCACTTCAGCGCCTTTTACAATCAGTTCTGAGCGAGTTGGATGTATTGCGATTCTGATACTGCGAACAATCCCAATCCTGCGTGCCCTGCTGTCTAGAACTTCCTTGCCTAGTAACCTACCAGGCATGCTCAGTTCATATAGCTCGGCTTCAATAGTTGGCATTGGCTCACTACTTGTCATCACGTCTGGCTCCTATTCTTCCTCAAGTTGTAGGAGTCTTTTTAGACCGAGTATTATCAAGAGGTGGTCATTTTACCAAACCGTAAAATCCTGTAGGAGGATTTTTACAGTGAGTATTGTCAGCCAAGTGTTGTTTCATCCATCATACAATACTATTCAATGCAAACATCAGCACTGTTCGAGTGTCGAATAAACATCTACTTTCTCAAATGAACAACACGAAGAACACGATATAGATTGAGCAGAGTGCAATCTGAATGATGTTCACCATTATCGCATAGAGAAGAAACCTGCGCCATGACATTTCTGATTTATCAAAGCTTACCATCGATAAAATTAGCAATGGCACTGCTCCAAACGGTGTTGCTACACCACCTAGAGCCGCCCCAAATCCTACACCCCAAAATAGTGGATCCCGTATACCAGTAGGCCAGTTCATGACCGTGGCCATATCGACGACAATAGGAGCGAAGACGGTTGCTATGGGTGGACCACCAATTATGAAGGTTCCAGCCCAAGATCCCAAGAGCAACATCAAAGATGCAGGAAATAGTTGTCCGCCGCTTGCTGAAATAATGGCGTCTGAAATAACGCTCAGAATTCCGACAAGTTCCAAAGCTCCTGCCAGAATAAAGAGCCCACCGATGAAAAAGATGATGTCCCATTCTATATCGCGAAGACTTGTCCGGGGTTCAGAGTGACTGACAGTCATGAAGACAGTCATCCCCCCAAGAGCGACAACATACGGCTGAGGAAATAGGACAAAGGCAACAATTAGCAGAACAAAGAGTCCTGCGTATACCCAAAACAGTCGTCGATTTGGCACCATCATCCAGGGGTCCAAATCCATCAAACGATCATATGCCTTTGGATCGACAACAGTCAGTTGACTACGAATCATGTAGTAAACAGCGACTAATGATACTGCAATCACTAGTAGGGCAAATATCCCAAAACGTGTTATGTAATAATCGAATCGGAATCCGGCGTAATCGGCAATGATGATATTTGGTGTAGTGCCAATCAAAGTGAACGCACCACCAGCACCAACTGCTATCATTTCTCCGAGGAAGAATCCATGCGGCTTAATCTCGAGTGCATAGCACGTTAGAATCACTAGATATCCCATAATCAATATTACAACAGAATTCGGCAACACCGTCGATAGAACAGCAGTCAGTAAAAAGAAGATTACAAATAGCTTCTTTGGATTTCCTCGCGTCAACCGGACAAAATATACTGCAAGAAACTGAAAGACACCTGCCCCACGCATCACCTCAGCAACTACTGTCATTCCGGCAATAACAAGAATCGGCTCTAAACGTATCATAGCTAAGATTTCTTGATCTGAAAACCCATTCATGATAAGAGCAATTGATGCTAATACTGCCCCAAATAATGCGGCTGATGTATGATGAATCACCCGTGCTGTAATTAACAACACGGTGAGGAGGAAGATTATCAGAATCAGTAGCCATAGCTCCACTTTGGTTCACATACATCAATTGATTGGCTCTACGAACAAGATTTGAGCTATTCAAATATGTCTTCTTGATGTTTGTATTCATAGTAGACTAACTTTCTCTCTGAGTATATCGATGGGTAGAAAACCATAGGAGTCTTTTTACATTGAGTATTAGCACTGTAGGTTAGAAACAACCTATTCTATGGAGCTTTGGTGTTGGCTAAGAACGAGACCTACGTGAATGAACCAATGATACGAAAAGATAGTGTTGATTATCGAGCGTATCAGGTTAATCTTGCTGAGGTCGCTGTCAGAGAAAATACGATGGTAGTTCTTAGCACAGGCTTGGGAAAGACCGTGATAGCGGCTTTGGTGGCTGCGGCTCGTCTGACTCAACATCCCGACTCCAAGATTCTGTTTCTGGCACCTTCGCGACCTCTTGTGGACCAGCAGGCTCGATATCTGAGAAGGGTTCTGGATGTCGATCCGGAACATGTTGTTTGCATGACTGGACATGATCCTCCTGAGGACAGACGAAAAATGTGGGACGAAGCCAGAGTATTCGTTATGACTCCACAGGCTCTACAGAATGACCTTGTACAACGGAGCTATGGACTTGAGAAGGTCTCTTTGATTGTGTATGATGAGGCTCACAGAGGTGTGGGAAACTACGCCTACACCTTTGTTGCTGAGCTCTATGAAAAGCAAGGAACAGACCCCCTATCCCTCGGTCTTACTGCATCTCCGGGCCACAAAGCGGACCACATCAAGACAGTCTGTCAAAATCTTCGCCTTACTCGCGTAGAAGTGCGCAATGAAAAGAGTCCAGATGTACGTGATTATATCGTATCAATAGACACTGATGTGAGATATGTCAAGCTGCCATCCGAGGTCGAGGTTCTAAAAGATATACTCTATGGTCTTCTCGATGATTACAAGAAACCAATCCAGGAACATGGCTTCTCATTGCCCACCAGTCGAAGGTTGAGTAGAAGGGAGATCCTTAGGGTACAGAAAGAGGTAAGGAAGGAGATTGGGTCATACACCAAACCTCCCCGTGGCCTATTCTTAGTCATCAGGAATCTGACTGCAGCTCTCAGACTCGTTCATCTCATTGAGT
>CAJHYO010000124.1_pt1 | contig 40848 bp, 49 predicted proteins | sample 9198741 | NCBI WGS metagenome assembly CAJHYO01 (sample SAMEA7708364, study PRJEB35096) | sediment metagenome | biome: marine neritic benthic zone biome [ENVO:01000025]; feature: sediment [ENVO:00002007]; material: shallow marine sediment [ENVO:03000034] sea grass bed [ENVO_01000059] ... | reverse complement strand
TGCTTGACAAGCTTCCAATCCACAGGTGGTTCCTTCTCGAAGACATCAAGTGCCGCTCCTGCAATCTGGTTCTCGTCCAAGGCTTTGAGAAGGGCTTGTTCGTCTACAACTCCTCCACGAGCCGTATTAATGAGATATGCGGAATCCTTCATCATCTCGAACTCTTTCTCACCAATCAAACCCTTTGTGGCAGGCACTAGAGGAACATGCAATGTGATATAATCTGCTCGTTTGAGCAAGTCTTCTGTTTCCGTTCTCTCAGCACCATATTCCACGCAGGCTGCATCAATATCAACGACATCACAAGCTAAGATATCCATCTCAAGCGCTCTTGCCCTCTTTGCCACCTCACATCCTATCCTGCCAAATCCAATGATTCCCAGAGTCTTTTGCCAGAGTTCGGTACCTTTTAGCTTCTTCTTCTCCCATCGTTCGCCTTTCATAGAGCTGTCCGCGGCGGTCACTTTCCTTGCAAGAGCAAACATGAGTGAAATGACCATCTCTGCCACTGAAACAGTGGGTGCCTCGGGAGTATTCATCACCTTGACACCTCTCTCCTTAGCAGCATCTAGGTCTACATTGTCTAATCCTACACCTGCTCTGACAACGAGTTTCAGATTATCTGCAGCATCCATGACACTTTTAGTCACTTTTGTAGCACTGCGAACAACAATACAGTCAAAACCCCTTATCTGGTCTTCAACTGGACCATCGGTCTCACTATTTCTAATCACAACATCATGTCCCGCGTCTTTCATCTTGGCAACAGCGGAATCTGCAACTGGGTCAGCAACAAGTATTCGTACCACTATCTGATACCCTCCAAATGATTGATTGAGCTTGGGCCGGTAGGAGCTTCATCTTAAACTTGGCGGCCACGACATTTTCTTAAGCATCATCTATCCACCACAGCATCATGAAGAAAGAATGGAAGCCAACCACTGCTGTGGTGCCTTGTCCGGTAGTTCTCCTCAGTGTTGCAGGCGAAGACAGACCGAATATCATCACACTGTCTTGGGTTGCGAATGTATGCAGCAAACCCCCTACAATCGTCGCAGGAATCAGACCTCAGAGACACAGCTATGAGATGGTGAAGAATGCTGGCGATTTCGTACTAAACATACCATCTATAGATCAAATTGATGCCGCAGAGTTTGCGGGGACTAAGTCTGGACGTGATTTTGACAAGTTCAAGGAATGCAATCTCACACCCATTCCTGCAACGAAAGTCAACTCGCCAATGATAGAGGAATGTCCCATCAATATCGAATGCAAAGTCACCAAAATCGACAGTCCAGGAGTACATGATATATTTACAGCCGAAGTTTTAGCCGTGCATGTGGATGAGTCTGTCCTGGATGATGATGGGCGATTTATTCCATCAAAGGCGGCTCTCTTTACATATCTGCCACTGAATGGCGAATATTGGTCGCTTGGCAAACACATTCAGACGTAGGTCAGTTAAGTTGTGGTAAGTTGTATATTGACGTTGTCAGACTCCTCTTCCTCATAAAACCTAGGCGACTGAAGATGGCGTACAGATGTATCTCCGTCAGATTCAAGGATGATCCAAGCACCTCTTGGGACATGAGCCTCCTTCAAGAAGACATCAAAGGTGATTCCGGGGAATTCCACGATGATTGGGTCATGACCCAGAAGATTAAACAGCCCACAGGCCTCTTGAGCTCGACTAACACTGTCTAGACGAGTGAGGATTGGTATCCATTCGTCAGAGGCTCCAGACCATTTCAAAATAGGAGAGGAATTCGGTGGGGGCCACTTGCCCTTCTGTACTGCGGCATATTCCCCTGTACCAAGTTCATAGATTGTAGGCGCTCTACCTGCTCTTGCCAAGTAAGTACCATGTACCTTAGCATCATCAAGTGTAAGAAAAATCTCCATTTGCGTCACCGCCGTATATACTCGACACAATTTGATGATTATAGAAAGTGAGAAATCACACACCATTTGAGTTGCCTAAAGATGTCACTAAATTGCAAAAGGAAGGCCAGAAAGAGTGTACTTTCTGCATTTTCTTCATAGGACTTTAAATTGAATAGTGTGTACAATCATGTTTACGTCATCAGAACTGAACGTATGCCCCGATCCTATTTCGCTGAAACAATGCAGATGACATCACGATCTTTGAGGACATGTTTGTCTGAGATTCTCATTTTTGTACGTGCATCTATGGCGTGAATGAATGATTCCATTAAGTCAGTATGAATATGTCCAGCAAATTCTTTGGCAGTAGTGCCTTCAGGGACGAGATAGACATCGGGTAGAATGTTCCCATCACCATCCGTCAAAGAATTCGAGTCCTGAACAGGATAGACTGCTATCATGTTTAGATACTCAAATACTGCTTTATTCAGGATGTTTTGAACCCCAGTTCCTCCGTATTTCTTTAGTATATGCTCTTTGAGCTTCTCAAGCTGATTAACCTCTGCTTCCTTCAAGTCCTCATCCTTGAGAATCTCGAAATTGTCATCCCCTGGGATGTACTTAATCACAGACTTCTTTTCTAGATCCTTTAACACTTTTTCAGCCAAAGCACTGACCGGGACCACAAGAAGGTCTGGAAAGGTTTCTTTCAATCTCTCATAGTTTTCCTCAGCATTTGGCCTGTCTATCTTATTTGCCGCAATTATCAGAGGCTTGGCAACATGCCAGAGAGTCGATGCAAAACTCCTCAATTCATCATCTGTCCATTTATCAGCAGCCTCTGCCTTGAGTCCTGACTCGCGAAATGCCTTCAGAATGTGCTTGCGAGAAACCTTCAATCCCGAAAGTTTCTCTAGCAAAATCTCATCCAGTTTGGCTCCTTCTGCTCTCACACGACCTGTCATTCTTCGCCAGTCTTTTTGGATGATTGCTAGTACCCACTCGGTGATTTCCTCCTCAAGGAATCTTACATCATCTACAGGGTCATGACTTCCAGCCGCAACTTCCTGTCCTTCTGCATCTAATGCACCACTGGCATCTACAATATGTATCAATACATCAGCTTGTCTTAGGTCATCCAAGAACTGATTGCCCATCCCTCGTCCTTTGTGGGCTCCAGGTACCAGCCCTGCAACATCAATCAGTTTGATAGGGACTAGACGGATTCGTTCAATGCAGACCGAGTTCTGGGGATTGTCCTCGACATCAAAATCCCCACAAGCACATGGAGTTCTGACATGGGTCACACCCACATTTGCTTCAATAGTTGTGAACGGATAGCTTCCTTCCTTAAACTCCGTCATACATGCTGCATTAGTGAATGAGGTCTTTCCACATGACGGCTTTCCGACTATTCCGACACTAAATCCCATTATTCATGTCTCCACCTATACACAGCTCATAAGCCGGATTAAACTGTTAAGGTCCTGTTGCTACCGAAGAGTTTTTATGAATTAAGATTCATAATTAATATTGAATCAGGATTCATTATCTTGATTAATGAATACAGAAAGTGAGAATATGTCTAAGATTTGTGTGACCTCCCAGGGGGCTGAAATGGACGCACCCATTGATCCCAGATTTGGTAGATGTCGGTGCTTTGTCATTGTAAATCTAGAGTCAGGTGAATTCGATGCGGTTGACAATGATGCCGTTTCACGTGCACATGGAGCAGGAATAAGAGCCGCTCAAACGGTGGCCTCAACCGGGGCTGATGTGGTGATAACGGGAAGCGTTGGTCCAAATGCTTACCCAGCTCTACAAGACGCTGGAATCCGAATACTGACAGCAACATCAGGTACCGTCAGAGATGTGGTCGAATCATACAAGCGGGGCACACTTTGTGAGGTAACCTCTCCAGGTCCCGGTCACTTGGGAATGGGTAGAGGTATGGGTCGAGGACGCGGCCGGGGAGGTCGTCGAGGAGGATACTAAGAATGAAAAGGAAACTATTGTTCCCATGCGAAGATCCAGATGGAGCAGCTGTCGCAGCTCATTTTGGTCGGGCACCCTATTTTGCTACTATCGACCTGGATGAGAGTGGTACAGTCATAGAAAAAACAGTCCATCCCAATACTGGAGAACATTCAGGTGGCAAGGGGCATGCCCATAGCAATGTATTGAGTCTAGAGCCAACCGTAGTGATCGTGCAAGGTATGGGCCCCCGAGGACTAACAAGCTTTCAGAGCAAAGACATTGCAGTCTTGCGGGCAAATAACAATCTCATCGATAATCTAGTGGCAGCATACATACGAAATGAGCTTCAAGAGCTCACAGAGGGCTGCTCACAGGCACATCATAAATGAAGAATCATAGATCAGAGGCCGTGCGTCTTGATAATAGCAGTTGCATCTGGAAAAGGTGGTACAGGTAAGACCACCGTAGCAGTGAATATGGCTTTGTCATTGGGAGATGTCAATCTCATTGATTGTGATGTGGAGGAGCCCAATGTACATACTCTCTTGCATCCTAAGGGACTAAGTGTTGAACCCGTGAAAGTACCTATGCCTTTGATTGACATGGATAGATGTAATCTTTGTGCTACATGTGCCAATTTCTGTGAGTTTAATGCCATATTCGTTGGTAAGAAGGTACTTGTATACCCAGAGATCTGTCATTCATGTGGTGGCTGTTCCCTAGTCTGTCCTGAGGGTGCTATCGAGGAGGAGGCTCGTGAAGTTGGAAATCTATACGGTACGAAAGTGGATGGTATAAATCTTGTATACGGGGAGTTGAATATTGGAGAGCCTATAGCAATTCCTGTCATCAAAGCAGTTAAGAAAAAGATTGATGGAAAGGGGATCACCATCCTTGATGCACCACCAGGCACTGCCTGTCCAGTCATCGAAACGATGCAGGACAGTGATTTTGTTGTATTAGTGACTGAGCCTACGCCCTTTGGACTTCATGATCTCTCAATGACAGTTGACGTCATTAAGGAGCTTGATATTCCCCATGGTATCATATTGAATCGTGTGGGGGTTGGAGACGACAAGGTGAAGGAATTCTGTCGAGCAAAGGGCATTCCGATTCTACTTGAGATCCCATTTGACAGGAATATTGCTGAGTTGTACTCCAATGGAGTGCCCTTTGTCAACGAGATGCCAGACTGGAAAGAGCGGTTCAGGCATCTGTTTGAGGTCATAAAGGAGCTGTCAGAAAATGACCACTGAAATTGCGATTGTTAGTGGAAAAGGCGGTACAGGCAAGACCACGATAGCAGCAGCTTTCACAGCGATCTCACAAAATCTTGTGACTGCTGATTGCGATGTAGATGCTCCTGATCTGCACATCCTTCTTCAACCTGAAATGAAGAAGACTGGAGAGTTTCAAAGCTCGAAAGCTGCAGTGATTGATCCGGAAACCTGCACAGAATGCGGTCTGTGTTCAGAGAAGTGCCGTTTCGAGGCAATCCATCCCCCCAAAGTCAATGCAATAGCTTGTGAGGGGTGTGGAGTCTGTGCATACGTTTGTCCTGAAAAAGCAGTCAAGATGATGCCTCGGACTTCCGGGTTTCTCTATGAATCCATGACTCGTTTTGGTCCTATGTCCCATGCAAAGCTGTTACCTGGTGAGGGCAACTCTGGCAAGCTCGTGACCGAAGTTCGGAAGCAAGCACAGAAACTTGCTCACAAGAATGGCCAAGAAATCACTCTGATTGACGGGTCACCTGGAATTGGTTGTCCTGTGATTGCCACAGTCAGTGGTATTAAACTGGGGGTGATAGTGACTGAACCCACCATGTCTGGTATTCATGATATGGAACGAGTCTTGACACTCTTGGAACGGTTCAGAGTTCATACAATGGTTATAGTCAACAAATATGACCTGAATCCTGAAAACACTCAACGAATTGAACAGATATGTACTGACAATGGAGTGGATTTTCTGGGTACGATCCCATTTGATTCAGTAATGACAGAATCAATGGTGGCTGCGAAAACATTGCCCGAGTTCGTGCCCAATCACAGGATAACTCGCTTACTAGAGAGAATGTGGAGCAAAATCACTGAATTTGTATTAAGTGAATAAGGTGGGGGGATAAATCCCTCTATCATTCCTTCTCTTGTATTTCACTCAGTCGACGTTCAATTCTCTCAAAGGTCTCTTGGATTGATTTCAACTGTCTTTCTAGCAAATCTCTCTGATACTGTAAAGCCTCACGTTCATCCGTTGGAGACATTTGACCTACAACTGGAGGTTTCAATCCAGAATCTCTCCAATATCCAAGAGTCCAGCAAGAACCGGGTCCATAGAGCCATCCTGGCCTCTCCCATGGAGGGAGGTCCCGGAAAGGCCCATTTCCAGGCCATCTGCCACCACGACCCCGGCCGCCTCCGCGTCTGTATCCATACATATGATTACTCATTCCATTATGTTATTTTGTGCATATGCACAACATTCTTTATGTGCATACGAACGAATATAAGCATATTGGACCGACAAAGCTAGATATGAATCCATTTCGTAAGATACAGTAGCGGGTGACAGGAGATGCATAGAAGAAGAAGGGGTCGACGTGGACGAATACCAATCCAACCAAAACTAGGGGCTCGTTTCAAGGCAACTCGTATGAATCCCGAACCGAAAGCTGATGAGCGACCCGTGTATATTGACCCTGCAGAGGCAGAAGTCCTCCGGCTTGTAGATCTTGAGGGTATGTACCAAGAACATGCAGGGGATGCAATGGGCGTGTCTAGAGGTACTATCTGGCGGCTTCTTGAAAGCGCTCGGAGAAAAGTAGTTATCTCGCTCTTTGAAGGAAGGCCTCTCATCATTGGTCACTCACCTGATGAGGAGTAATCAATTGGGATACCATGGGTCATTTAACCAAGACTGTGGATTTGGCCGTTTGTTAAGTAGCACAAAAGCTGGTCTCAACTTCTGACTCTAGGCATTACACACATTCTTGTAGTAGAAAACTCGTCCTCTCAGAAAGTGCTTAGGAGCTCTCTAGGTCTCATTCCAGAGTACCAAATTGTGCGATGCTCCCTTATATGCCAATTCGCCAATCTGTCTAGATGGAGAGGACAACCATGCAGACTGTACCGTCAGGACCCATTACCGATTTGATTCTAGTCAGAAGACCCGCATTTCCACGATGGTGGGATCCCATTGCTAAACCCCACGTTGCTGTTGTTGTACGTGATCCAATCTCTGGAGAGGACACCCGATACTATCTTTCGCAGAGAGGCCATGGACACTCTAACGGAAGGGAGCTTCTTGATGTAGCCGACATAGACGGGCTTGCAGAAGGCACACTACTAGAGGTCCGATACAACGCATCAAAGGCCAATCTATATCGACTCGAACTGGTGGATGGTGTGTCTTGCTGGAGATGGATGGCTCGTTGTAGAGAACTACCTGATTTTAACTATCCTGCTGAGATTCGATGGAATGGTCTTCTGGAAGAACTGTCCTACAATGCAAATGGCTCCCTGAAATATGAGATTCCAACAAACTGAATCCTAGAATATGATTGAGAGACAGGTAAGCGCTCCCTCACACTTCTCAAATTCACTCATGTCTAATGGAATGATTTCCAATCCAGCTTCTGCAACAAGAGTCTGCGTCCTTTGATGCTCTTGGGACATCAATACAGCTTTACCAATGGTCAATGTGTTGGCGGCATAACCCTCCTCTCTCGGGACCACTATTTTCTCAAAGTCCTGCAATACTGGATGATTTTCAAAGTCTTTGGTGACCATGATCGTCTTTCTGCCGAGGTACGTAACATGACTTTTCAGATGAATGATAGATGAATCCTCAATGATGTCTGATTCGACGCCTAGCCATCTCGACATCTGTTTCACACCCTTTACATTGGTTCTCTGTGTGACACCGCTGATTAAGCGATCAGACAGATGAATGATATCCCCACCCTCTATTGTAGCTGGCTTTCTAGCAAATCCCAAATCAACATAGTCCTTCAGAACCTCTGCCACCGCCAGCTCCTCTCCTCTACGAGCACTCTCAGCGAATCTTGTGATGAATCCTCTATTGCCATGAACAACTACAGTGTCCTCTACAAAACAGGAATCAGGATACTTCTCGTTTGGAGGAAGTCTGATTAGCTTCAATCCGAGGTTCGATAACGCACGACAATACTCAGCATGTTGATCCTGAGCTAAGGACAGGTCAAGAGAATGATGCTCAGGGTGAGCTGAGATGCAACGTCTAAATGCGTTACTTGGTGGTCTAACAATCGCTTGTTTCATCGTTTGCCTTCATGAAGCTCGCGTCTTATTACTTAGTTGGGAACGACAACCTTAAATGTAAAGTATACTTTACGTAAAGTGAACTTTACATCCAGAATGGTGATTTTCGTGATTGTGAACAGACTGCGCGAACTCCGTGAAACAAGAATGGCGGAGTCAGACAAGCCTGAACTATGGACTCAGGAGGGTCTCGGTAAGCGTCTTGGAGTCACACGACAGACTATCATCTCCATGGAGAAGGGAACGTATAACCCATCCTTGGCACTTGCTTTCAAGCTGGTGCGCCTGTTTGGATTGAAGATTGAGGACATTTTTGAGTATACGAGTGATGATAATGAATCATGAAACTGTTACTAATCTAGTTGCGGTTGTTGCTGCTGTATCTATTCTAATAGCTGCATGGCTGATTTCTGGAGATGTGCCATGGCCAGCCATCATTGCAGGGATTCTCGGTCCGTATTTGCAGTTCTGCTCATGAAATGGATGAAGCAATATCAAGATGAGAGGTTCACTCAGATCTACAATCTAGCTTCACGGAACGCACTTGTGTTTCTTATCTTTGCACTCCCATATCTTGGTGTAATTCTCACACTCCAATCCATTGCAATTGAGGCTGTGGGCATGATACTCATTGTCTGGGCACTATCGATTATAGTGTTCTATGCATCAGGGTTCTACTATTACAAGAAGTGAACCACTACTATCTCATACGAAGAACAAGTGCCTGAGAAGTGAACACGGATGGTTCTCACATAGAGAACATTGGTCGATATGACGAGCTGTCGCACATACTCTCACTCCACAATCTCTGCAGCATTTGAACAGATTCTGGTCCGATTTGCAGCCATCGCAGCCATAGTCCTCTACATCTAAAGATATGCCCGCCAATAGACAATAATCCGCCATTTCCCGCTTGAACTCATACTCATTAGTCTGCCTTGCCAAGTACGCACCACAATCCACACAGCTCAATCCACAGAACCCCATCACTGAACCACTCGAATAGATTGGGATATTACTGTAGATTAAAAGTCTGTTTATTCAATTAGCTACTTTTGCAAGGAAGTGTTAGGATGGTAGATGCTCAATGCAATTCAATGCACTTCCCACCTGAACCCTAACCAGTTTCTGAATGGGAATGACTTCGAAGTTTGTGCCTCTGAGCGTATCCTTCACCGTGGACTCGACATATTCGTCCAGCTCAGCTTTGATTTCTGATAGCTCTTTCTTCTTTGCTGGATGAATAGCCTTGGCCTCATCACACAACCTGGCTACCATAGCAGGCCTGAAGACGCTGTAGTATCTTGTAGCAGTCTTTGAGTCAAAAGCTTGAGCAACCGTAGCCTTTCCTACATACATCGGGTCGTTCTTCGCGTGATGCAGTCTTGGGGCTATTCTTTTCTCAAAGTTATCAAGGCCATCCGCAACAGAGCTAAAAATCTTTGACTTGGGATTACAGTATTCTCTGAATCGATCGAATCTTTCCTTTGTATATCTTTGAATTTCTATAGTGAAATCGAGGGAGTCTAGAACCAAAGTTCTACGGCCTTCTTCTGTGAGCGAGTCATCATCCAGATCTCGGTCATAGAAGTAGGGCATCTCACAGACTAAAGTGAATCCACGATTATCAGTCACTCTTTTCAAATAGTCATCAGAAGATGTGCCGCATAATATGAGTTCCTGTGGATTCTCCTCTCCATTCTCTTCGTAGAAGTCATACGCCTCCGATATTCCAAACATCTGATAGATTCCAGGATGAAACTCCTTGATGTAGGGTACTTCTGGTTCGCCTTGATGCAGAGGCAGCTTTTCTCGTCTTACGAGGTCAACTAGGCTTGGAAACAACTCCTCAATCCCATGGGAGAGATAGTAATACACTCCGCAAAATCCAGCATTATGAAGACTGAACATGAAGGACGGCTTGGTCTTTTCGATTATGAGCATCAACGCCTCCGTTTCTGGTGGTGAGTCTGTAAACTTGAGTTTCTTGTAGTCTACTGGAAATGTCCATTCCATTTGCTCGTGTGGAGCAGGACGGTAGTAATGCTTGGCATATTTCACAGGATCAAAGTCGCCCTTGAACCACCCCTCGTTGAGAGCTGCTCCATCAGGGTCGATGGCCTTGATAAGATACCATGTGAAACCCGTTCTCTCAGTGAACTCGGGATTCTCAGCCAGGTATCTTGAAAGAAATTCAACCGTCATGCTCCCAATTGGTTCATTGGGATGGGGAAATGCAAAGAGTAGTGCGTTTCTATCACCGCTACCAATCTTTAGGCATGATATCCTTTTTCCTTCTCCCGAATTTCCGATTGTTTCAAGAGTCACGTCAGAGAACTCTTCTGAGAGCTCCTTACTGGAACTATCAAGTTCCTCAACCGTCATGAACTCATTGAAAGCTGGAACTGCATCCAGAACCTCATCAAAGTTCACTACTCTTTCCTCCTAGACTGATACTCAGCACAGGGAGAAGTGCCTCGTCCTTATATCTTCGGAGTTTTGAATCGATTAGGAAGAAGTGGTAACGGGTTCAGGACGTCCGAGCATTCATGTAGAGTTTCTAGGAATGCCAAGGATTTCACAATCCCCTCTTTGATATTGCTCATCAGCCTTGTTCTTTCATAAGGAACAGGATATTATAATCGATAATGTCTGGTTTAGATAATGCTCCATGACCGGGGAGTATCCACTCAATGTCAAGTTCTGTCAACCTTTCCAAGTTCCTAATCCATGTTCTGATGCTGATGGAGTCTGGACGTATATATGGGTCCATCCCCTCCAGAATTGCATCACCTGCAAAGAGAACTTTAGATCTCGGGTGATAGACTGCGATATCTCCCGGAGTGTGTCCCGGAATGGATAGAATCTGAATCTCATCTCCTAGGTTGAGAATAGTATCCTGCGTGATGGTTTGATCCGGTTTGCTAAATATCACCTCTCCCAAAACGTCGTCAGGATAGTACTTCTTTCTGACCCTCTCTGCAATAACATTCTTAGTAAGATCGCGTCCTGTGTTTATGACTTCCGCAGTATGCTCGTGAGCAATCACAGTAGCGCCATGCTTTCTGATCTCATTCATCCCGAAACAATGGTCTGTATCTTTGTGAGTGAGAATAAGGTATAGATCTTCGGTACCGTTCATTCTTTCCTTCGCGAAATTCCAAAGGTACGCCCCAGAGAATGCTGACATTCCTGAATCAATAAAGATGAGGGACTCCGGCGTATGAATGATTCCTGCATTCACACCAATTTTGGCAAAGAAGTGAACAAGTTTGGTAATAATGAAAACACCGGGAGCGATCTCATGTATCTGTGGATTTCCTACGCCTTGATGAGTCATATGCCTCTAGCTCTCTCGGTCTTATCTTAAGTTAACGTTAAACGCTACAGAAGACTGACAATGAAAAGTGGTAGCGGGTAGGCTAAATTCACCCCCACTTGAAGTCGCAGACTAGGAGTAAGAACGAAGAGTTGATACGCTTTCAAGGCTATAACAATAATGGGAGTATAGATTGATTCCAGTCTATCTGATGGTGATTGGAGTTCTGATTGGACTAGCCTTCTTCGCTTACTCTCGTCTTGTTCGGACATCAAATCAGCCCAGTTCCGAGCCAGTTGAAGTAAGTAGCATGTTCGGCAGCCGAGTGGAACAGATAACTACAGGGAAGGTTCCCAAGATGATGCCTAGTCATCTGATGAGCGAATCGGAATTTGAGGATGAATAGTAATTCGAGCACTGATGTTTCTTCTGAGAAGAAGTGGTAGCGGGTGGAAGATTTGAACTTCCGATCTCAGGGTTATGAGCCCTGCGGGATTGGCCTTTGAAGCAACCCGGAACGAATCCGTAATTGAGGCTTCCCCAACCCGCTGTAAGATGAGATTCGACTAGCGCGGGTTTTAAGGGTTTTCATAGGAAGAAGCATAAAAGAACAAGGCTGGCAGTCAAAAGGAAATCTCAGTTCAACCTAATGCCCTTGACAAGAACGATTTGTACGCGCATTTGGTCAAGAAGGTTGAACTGAAATGGATATACTCGCAGAAGCGAAGGGTGTGGGTCTTCATAGGAAGACGTTATGCCAAGGTTGCTCTCTCAGAACAACCAAGGTTCTGGATACGGACCCGCGGGTCCTTCGTCGCGGAAATTGTCTATGTGAAAGGTCATTTTTCTTCAGAATCAAATGCCCCTCATATTGACAGAAGTTCCTCCGCCAACTGCTATACACTCAACACAAGAGTAGTCGTCCAGCACTTGCAGCTATGGCATCTTCAATAGTGGAGATTCGTATAGGACTTAATAAGATGTCAGAGTCACTTCCTCAAGGAATCCGTGGAAGATATAGCACGTGGTATGTACATTCCTCTAGCCAAGAAGAGTATGGGTGGGATGTTAATGCAGATGCTTGTGGAAGCTTCATTGTTGATTGCAATCTATGCAGTCTGGATCTTACTCCTTGTCAATGCCATGGTTTCAAGCGAGGAAGTATCTCTAACGATAGCTACGCTGCCTTTTATAGTGACATTTCCAATTGCGCTGCTTCTCGCTGCATCAGCAGAGGTCTTCATGCCAGGGATATTGGGGGTTAATATTCTCCTCACAGTCATCATGGGAGTTCTTCTGTTTGTCAGATGGGTGATGGCTATAGTCGGAGAATGATTTCGCAAGATGTCCACTGAGCATAACGAATATGAACTATAATCAGAAATCCGCGAGCTACTTCTTGTTGCCCTTACGCTTAAACTCCGTATAACCACAGCGGCCGCATGCGAATCGATCAAAATGCTCCGCCATGTAGGTCCCTTTCTCACATCGAGGGCAGGTCCTCTTGTTGGGTGTAACCTTACCGGTCTTCGAGTCTACCTTGTACATCTTATGCGCCATTTAGGACTCCTCTCCTGCCTTCTTGGTTTCATGCCTCTTTACGATATGATTTAGCTCGACTCTCTTCATCTGCTCGGGATCAGAGTATATCCTTGCAGACCCCTCTGTCATTCCAGCGCCAAACTTGGTGTCAAGGCTTCGGATAACCACTGAGGCTGCATCGGCATCAAACTGAGCCACTATCTTAGCCTTCACATCAGCCCTGCTAGGAGTGGTTCCACCAATATGTTCCACTCTGAAGTCTATCTCCTTCCTAGCGAGAGGTCTGTTCTCTTTCTCCTGAAGAATCTCTATCTTCATTGGCATCACTCTTTGCATATGGACTAACTTCTGAGATGAGTCAGCCCATCGACCTTGGGTTGTCTAATAAAGCTTTCACCACAGACAATCTGAAATCACTGAACCTAACGTACTTTCAGCGCATACTTGCCAGGTTTGTCGATATTGAGCCGTTCAGCTATGTATGAGCTCTTCCGCGGATCATCATGGTCATCTCTTCCAGGAAGAATCACCACAATTCCAGTGTAAGAAGTAGACAGGCTAGTACCTTTACAGTTGGGACATTGGTCTTCATTTGTTAAATAGTGACAGGACCTACAGGCTTTTTGCTTTGCCATGGATTATCTCCTCAACTATTTCTTCTTCTTCTTCTTGTCCTTCTTGGATTTCTCCCCACGAGCACTTCTAACGTCATCCTCTACCCATGAGTGCTGCGGACCTATCTTACCTAAGAATGGTTGCCGCATGGTGAGGCCCAGCTTCCCGGACCTATTTCCAGACTCGAAACTAATTGATGTGATACGAGCCCTAACACTATCTCCTTCAGCTAGGGTCCTTCCGGTTTCCTTTCCCAACAAAGCACTGCCCTTGGAATCCTGAGTGATGAAGTCATCACATATCTGGCTCACATGGCAGAGACCATCGAGGGGGCCCATCCTAATGAATGCCCCAAAGTCCATTAGCTCGACGACATTTCCTTCCACAAGTTCTCCTCTAATTGGCTTGAACACGAGAACCTTGTAGGTGACTGAGTGATAGGTAGCACCGTCACCTGGCATAAGTCGTCCCTGACCAATCTCATCGATACCAATCACTGCAATCATGAGTCCAACGTCCCTGTCTAGGACATTTTCATGCTGTTTGCGCAAATGGACCATCGCTGCATCTTCTATTGGTGAACCAAACTCCTTTGGAGGAATCCGGACAACATCTCTTACTGTGACAACGCTGTATATCTTAATCACCAGCCTGGACAATCATAGAATAATCAGACCATCGCCTAATTGCACTGGTCTGGACCCACCGGCTCAGCGGTGCAACAATTTGGTAAACATAAAAAGATTGTGAATAGGCCTATGAAACTTCACCGTTTCCCGAAACCTCGACACTCCTAGACATTAAAGCCCTGGACTGATGTTCGGTTCCTGCTTCGCTGAGGTCGGCGTTATCATTCTGGATGAATCACAACGTCTTACATCCTCTCCACAGGCAGTTTGAGTCCCCGGCAAACTGACGGTGACTAGATTCAGTGCAGCATTGAGATCCCTGTCGATCTGCAAACCACACTCTTTACAATGATACTCCCTCTCTGAGAGAGAGAGCTCGTTCTTCTTGTGTCCACAGCTGGAACATCTCTTTGAGGAAGGAAAGGCACGAGGAGCAATTATGATGTGTGATCCATACCACGCACACTTGTACTCCAGCTGTCGTCTGAACTCGTACATTCCCACATCCGCAATTTCTCGTGCCAACCGTCGATTCATCATCATCCCTGACACCCCAAGATCCTCGATGACTATCTTACTGTGGCTCTTGGCAAGATGGGTCGTGGCCTTATGCAGGGTATCATGTCTGATGTTGAAGATCTTCAAGTACATCTTAGCTAACTGCAACTTCGCTTTCTCGCGGTTCTTACTCCCATTCTTCTTTCGTGACAGACTTTTTGATAGCTTTCTTAGCCTCCGGAGGTGCCTGTGCAAATATCTGTGATTGGAAAAGGTGGTCCCGTCAGAGAGAGTTGCCAGCGTTTTGACTCCAAGGTCTACCCCCACTGGTTTTCCATCGCTAAATACAGGATTTGGGAGCTCCTCCTCCACTGTGACTGATACATACCATCTGTTGGCACGTCGTCGTACCGTGACTGAAAGGATCTTTCCCTTGTAGTAGGTTTCACGCTTCTCTTTGATTCGGACCATCCCAATTCGTGGAAGTTGAATCTTTCGTCCCTTGAATCGTATAGTTCCAGTAAGTCTGAAGCTGTCCCTGACTCCCTTTCTTTTGAACCGGGGAAAGCCAACCTTCCGTCCGGTCTTCAATCCCCGAATGAAATTCTTGAAGGCTCTATGGAGATCTCTCAGTGCTTCCTGAGGTGCACACTTGGAACACTCGTACATCCAGGGGAATTGGTTCTTCTTCAGACTGTTCAGTAGTTTGTGTTGTTTCATCGCATCTGTGAATCGTTCATCTCCCTGGCTCTTCTTGTATAACCTGATTCGTTGTTCAAGACCCCAGTTGTAGGCAAATCGAGCGACTCCTGCATGTTGGTGAAAAGAGGTTCTCTGTCTGTTGTTGGGGTCGAGTTCATATCGATAGGCCTTGTGGACCAACATGTCAAGAGAACGTATTGATGCGACATTTTAAGCTCATACAAAGTGACACACATCACCTGAGATAACTGTCTAGGATTGTCTAGGTTTTTGGTTTCTATAGAACACCCTCAAGGACAAGTCGCTTTTTACCTCTAAGAAGCAAAACAGGAATCCCTCTAGATCTTGCTCTAGCTCGAAGGTCTTTATCGTTGGTTGCCAATACTCCTCCCTTTTGGGCAGCGTGTTCAATCAGCTGGTCATCGACTGGCAATTCAGAAGCTGGGCCCTGTACATCTACGACTCTGCAGTTTTCAGCGAGCTCTAATGCAACTCTAAATGCACGTCTGTCATTGCCCTTTGCTGTTTCTGCAAGATTGTTGAGTTCCTTTAAGACAGAGCTCAGAATCACAAAATCCACTCGTTGTTCTAGTATCAAGTTCGATTCTGAGAAGATGTCCACATTGAACTGGTAGGGTACAGTGAGGAAGTTGGTATCAACAACGACAAGAATGACCACTTTACTCACGAACTTCTCAAGTTTCTGCATGCCCAATGAGTCGCCACTTGTTCTCGACTCTACGTCCAATAGCAATGCGTTGTCCCTTTTCTACAGCCACAGGTCTCTTGAGTTCAAGTTCAATCTCCTTACCATGAAGTCTTGTGATTACTCCTACCGTGGCCGCAGTACCGACTACGAGCATGAGAGGTTCATTGTGCCTGAGATTACCTACCTCTTTCTCAGCCTCCATTCCCACAACTCTCTCCATTAGAATCGGTTCGACCATGAGTTTATCGATGATCTTTGGCATCTTACCCACTCTGCCAACCACATTTCCTACAAGTCTGTCTGCACGTGTCGAGGCTGGATCAAGTGCGGTTCCAACACCTATCAAGCCGCCAGGACGTGCCTCAGCCAGCTCATTGCCACTTCCTGAGAGTAGACTAGTGATTTTGGCTCGAATCGGGTCGAATCCTTTGTCTCCACGCGATCCTGGAGCTATCTCTATCTCATCTCCAATCTTTAAGACACCCCTGACAATGGAGCCTCCAACAACACCACCACGGAGCTGGTCTGGTAGACTTCCTGGTTTATTGATGTCAAAGGATCTAGCAACAAACATTTTCGGAACTGCGTCTGCATCTCTATCCGGGGTTGGAATTACTTCCTGAATCTTCTGAATCAGCAGGTCTGTGTTTGCTCCAAACACGGCAGATACGGGAACTATTGGTGCATCTTCAGCTGTTGTGCCTTTAACAAATGCCTTGATCTGTTTGTAATGGTCAATAGCCTCTTCCTTCGACAATAGCTCAATCTTGTTTTGGACGATGATTATCTTCTCAACACCGACTATTTCCAGAGCGCGGAGATGTTCAGAAGTCTGTGGCATTGGGCAGGGTTCATTAGCTGCTATCACGAGGATTGCTCCGTCCATGAGGCTTGCTCCACTTAGACAGGTTGCCATCAATGACTCGTGGCCAGGACTGTCAACAAACGAAATCTCTCGAAGGGCTTCTAGTTCTCCTTGGCACTTCGGACACTTTCCATCTTTTGCTATATGGGATGTTGTGTATGCTTCCGGTTCAGGACATTTTGTGCACTTCATAAGCGTGGTTGCAGCATACCCAAGTCTGATTGAGATTCCTCTTCGCACCTCATCTGAATGACGGTCTGTCCACTCTCCAGTGAGGTACTCTACAAGGGTTGTCTTTCCATGGTCGACGTGACCCAGTGTACCAATGCTTATCTCGGATTGTCCTTCGTACACCTAATCTTCACTTCCACGTGTCCTGGCTGTATATGCTCTGAAGCATCTGAAGGTGGTTTAAAGTCTGTGGTTGGACCCACAGGAAAACCCACTAAGCAGCTTTCATCACAAGCTCTTCAAGGGGAGTACTACCCTTTTCCTCGATTCTCATGTTGACCTGAGATATATCTAGGCTAAGTTCTCTACCTCGAACAGTCTTTCTCTTTGCCATTCCTTTTCTGTTCGACTTGAAACCAGGTGGTCCCTTGATCAAAATTCTCTTCTTTCCGCTACCATGAACATCTGAACGTATCGGAAAACCTGATGCGTCACTCCCACCAGTTATCTTCAACTTGTACCCAGGGAGTCCAAGCACATCACCTTCTACAATATCGCCCACGGCTTTACCAACTAGTGCGTTGGTCTTGGCATCATCCAGTTCGTATTGGATGGCCTTCCCTTCTTCGGGGTCGGAAATTACTAGCTTGAATGGCAACTAATTGTTCGCCTACCTTGAAACTATACTAGGTGGTCCTAGGCCTGTTCGGCGGCGTAGCCAGAGTGCATCACTTTATGAGGATTGTGGTCGAACCCAGACGGAAGAAAGCCTAGGGCTTGCATGGAGACCATTATCCTAGGACACAACCATTATAACCTCCACATTTCCTGACCCAAAGAACCACCGTACGAGACTTGAACAGCATGGACCCCATAATATTCCTAGCAATTGCAGCAGCCATCTGGATTCTCCTTTTTGTCCTCGCTCAGTACATCGGTTTTGACAAGCTCAGTCAAAGGGGGATTGAGGCGACCACACCATTCTTCCTCCTCATCAAGACGGAACGATTGAATGCATTCCTCACCAAGTGGGGAAAGAAGTTTCCTCGTGCATTCTGGAACTTAGGAATCGTTGTCGGATTTGGAGGAATGATCTTCGGCTTCTACATCTTTGCTGATAATTTCCTCAAGTTCTTCATTCAACCAGCCCAAGCCGGTGGAGTAGTACCAATTATTCCTGGGGTCACAATCACTGGTCTTCCACTGATTTACATGCTAATCGGTTTAGCAGTGACTCTCATCACTCATGAATTTGCACATGGACTCGCCTCATCACGAGATGATATCCCGATAAAAAGCTCCGGCCTTTTGTTCTTCTATGTGATTTTTGGAGGGTTTGTTGAACCTGACGAAGACACGTTTGAGAATAAAGTTGGGCCAAAGTCGAGGATGCGTCTACTAGCCGCAGGATCATTTGCCAACCTAATCACTGGACTCATTGTGTTTGTGCTGATAGCCAACTTCAATCCCATAGCATCAATTGCATATAATCAGCCAAACGGAGCATACATCTACGAAACACAGGCAGACTCACCAGGGGCTGCAGCTCTACAAATTGGTGATGTCATCGTTAAGCTCAACGGCACAGAGATAGACACATGGGGTGACGTCGGTCAATTCATGGCAAATGCAACATCTGGGTCATTACTCACTATATTCACCACAAACCCGTTAACAAATGATACGACGATAGTGCTTGCAGAAAATCCCGCCAACGCGTCGCTGGGATATATAGGGATTTTTGGCGCAGACTACTGGGAACCCAAGCCCGGCTGGGACTTGATTTTCACTCCGTTGACTGTGTTTCATATGCAACAAGTCCTCCTATGGCTGTGGATTATTTTGGTGTCTATTGGATTGCTCAATCTACTTCCTATACCAGCGTTCGATGGGGACAAGCTATTGAGCAACGCGCTGAGTCTAGTCACTGATGATGAGAAGAAAATCAAGTATGTAATGTGGCCAGCACGCATCATATCTCTGACTATTCTCCTTGGTAGTATAATCCTTAGTCTTGTATTAGGCAAGGGAATATTCGGATAGCCCATATCGACCAATCATGATACAGAATCCAAATATCGGACCTAAAAAGGGCCAATTTGGACAATTCACCGATGCAATATGATTACTGCACAGATTGGTACAATGCAGAATGTTCGTGAGAAGGCCCGCAAGGCACTCACTGACTATCTCACTATGTTTCTCCCTGGTTCTTGGTCCGAACCACTCGCAAGATTGAAACTTCTCCTTCAGTCCAGTTCAGATATTGACTGGGAGGCTCTCAAAGGACATGCTTTGCTCTTCTTTGATGAGAAGCGGCTCTCAAATGATCGAGTAGAGTGCCTTGCGCGTGTTGAGCGGCTAGGTGAAGCCCTCAGAGAGATATACGGCGCCCTCTCACCAGCAGAATGGCACAAGACCGTGGACGACATAGCCTACGCAACTAACTTCAGGGTTTCTAAGGCTGCTATTCAGGCTACTAGACTCCATGTAGTGGAAGAGCCTAAGGATAAGACCACGAAGAAACCTGACCGAGCCAAGTCCTGATACATTCATGTTCATAGGTCGCTGGGTCGGCACAGACTTAGCATATCAAACAATCACAATCTTGTTTCCACTAGGAAGGCTCTTGCGAGTCATTATCCCAGATATAGATGAAGCAGCTAAACAGATGCATTCACAGCTACCTGCCTCTAGATGAGAGTCTTTAACTGCGATTCTGGCCACAGCACGCTAGGAGTATCCATTCAATGTCTATTGAGTGCTCGAAGTGTGGAAAACCTGCAGTATATCTGAGAAGATACACCGCAGAGCGGCTTTGCATAGCTTGTTTGACATCCACCACACTACAAAGAGTACGACGCACCATAAACAGAGAGAAGATGCTACGTGAAGACGATCGAATTGCTGTCGCGGTCTCAGGGGGGAAGGACAGTGCAGTTCTATTAGACGTCTTGTTCCGAATCGAACAGGAATTTCCTAATGTTGAGTTAGTTCCCATCACAATTGACGAGGGAATACAAGGTTATCGCGACAAAGCACTGGAGGCTGCCAAGAAATTAACGGCCAATCTGAGTCTGAAACTTGAAGTGCGGGACTTTTCGAGCCTTTTTGGTCAGTCACTGGATGAGATTGTTACTAGTCGTGATGAGAACTCAATGGGTGCATGTTCATACTGTGGTGTTCTGAGAAGAAGAGCTATAAACACAGCAGCGAAAGAACTGGCGGCTAACGTTGTCGTTACTGGACACAATCTGGACGACGAGGCACAGACAATCATGATGAACATGATGCGCGGTGACAGTCGCAGAATAGCTCGTACCAGTAGGTCTAGAACGAATCCAATAGGTGGCCTCGTTCCTCGCGTTAAGCCCATCAAAGAGATATCCGAAAGGGACATCGTTGTCTTTACTCATCATCACTCACTTCCATATCATGATGTACCATGTCCATATGCTGTAGAAGCCTATCGAAATGATATACGTGAGTTTCTGAATCGTATGGAGCACAAGCGCCCGGGCACTCTCCTGGCGATTCTACGTTCTTCGGAATCAATAGCTGTGGCATTTGAACAGAGCGCCGACGAATCGAACCTCCAAACATGTGACACATGTGGAGATCCAAGTTCATCTCGAATCTGCAAAGTGTGCTCAATGCTTGAAGCGCTAAGAGCTGAGTAAAATGACAAAACGACCTGAAACCCTGCATGAGACTCGAGAGGTTGTTTATGATGACGATCACTGGAGTCTGCTAAGGTCGTTGCGAAAGACAGCACTGGATGTTATGCAGAAGCTTGAAGGCGCAGGCGTGAGGTCCTTTGCCTATGGGTCTATTGCACGCGGAGATATCCACAAGTCATCTGACATTGATGTCATTGTGCCTTATCCTGTATCAAGCTATAGAATCGAAGTGAGTCTTGGTAAAGGAGTCCATAGAGAACTGGTGCAGGCAACCCCTTCAACGGTAATCAAGGGTCATATTCATCTGAGCAACGACTTGGTTGTGACTTTTCCACTCTTCAAGCTCATGCCTAGAGAAGAAGAGTTCTATCAGTGGGGTGGGCAGGTCGGCCTCGACCAAATTCGAAAAGAAATTCGTGTGCCAGGTGTTGACAAACGACTTGTCATGATAGAACCTACAGAAACCGGTCATGTGGAGCGCGGTGTTATTGGCTATGAACATGAAGTTGCAAAGAGGATTGGTGTGGGCATTTCAATTGCCCAAGAACGTGTACGAGTGCTGAAGAGACGTGATAATGTAGGTCGAACTGGAGTGTACCTCACCAGGCCACTCTCTGAGGATGAGAGCTTTGAGACCGTAGCTAAGAGCCTGAAGGACAGCGATCCAGCTATAAGACGAACGATAGGGCGAAGAGGGGAGTAGAGGTGCTACGTTGATGCGTTCAGTTCACAAGACTGAGGGAAAATCTTTGCTTGTAGGACAGATGCCGACTGGTTGCAAAATGTGCGCTGTAGGTTCTAAGATGGTCCTCTTTGTTACTGGCTTATGCGACAGTGCTTGTTTCTACTGTCCACTATCCCAAGATAAAGCAGGAAATGATGTTGTGTTTGCTGATGAAATGCCTGTGCACAACGACAGCGACATCCTTGAGGAATTAGAGGCGATAGATGCAGAGGGCGCGGGCCTCAGCGGAGGCGATCCATTTTGCCGACTTGAAAGAACTCTCAGATTTATCTCCCTCCTCAAAGGCTCCCAGGGTGATGATTTCCACATTCATCTCTATACCTCACAGTCAAATGCGGATAAACAGTCCATCAGAGCTCTGCAGGAGGCAGGTCTAGATGAAATCAGATTCCATCCTATGACTGACAACTGGCCTGCAGTTGAAACGGCTGTGAGTCTTGGAATGGATGTGGGAATTGAGGTCCCAGTTATTCCTGGCAGGATTGAGTCACTAATGAAAACCGCTAGGAAAGCTGAAGCGATAGGAGCCTCATTCCTAAACATCAATGAACTCGAGAGTAGCGAGACTAATTTCGGTTCACTCACTTCACTTGGGCTTAGACTAAGAAACATGGATTCTGCATCCATTGCAGGGAGTGCTGAGGTGGCCCATGAATTCATTACATGGTCAGCAAGCGAGCTGGAATCTCTTTCCGTACACTACTGTTCATCACACTTTAAAGACGCGATACAGATGCGAAACCGTCTCGAGCGCCGACTCAGCCAAACAACGAGAGTATTTGAAGAAAGAGCTGATGACGAACCGTTATTGATACTTGGTGTTATTAGAGCCCCATTTGGAGAAGAGCTAGATGATAAGACGCTAGCCTACATCAAGGACGTCCTCGAAACAGAATTCGATGTTCCATCAACACAAATGAATATTGACTTGTCTAGAAGGAGAATCGAAATTGCAGGATGGATACTGACAGAAATTGCGCAAGATCTCAGGACATTGATCAAAAAGGGTGATACTCTGGAGATTGGCATTGCTATTGAATACCCATCATGGGACCGTCTTCAGACACTCTTCGACCCTCTATGACCGGCCTATCTTGAACCTCAGAATGGCACCAACACCTCCAAGATTCTGGAGCTGGTCGCCTGCTGGATGGTCTGTAGATACAATGTGGAACTGACCGCGTGTCTTCTCCGTATTTCGAATTAGATTATCCATCCACTTTCTCTGGTCATGGTCGCCTTCCCTTAGCTTCTTATCAGTTATCAAGAGATGCTCAACTGCTCCGTATTCAACCGCAGCTTTGACCTCTTTATTACCATAAGCTCCAAGACCATCTCCCTTTGATATATGCTCTATTAGACTCTCTATGAGCTGTGTTTCAACCTCTAGCTTCAGCCCCTCTATAGCCTTTGAAATCACCCCTCTGAAGAGAATCTCTTTTGCACCTGGAAACCCTATCGAGTTTAAGCTTTCAACTGACACCGGCGGAAGTCCCTTGATTTTCATATCTCGAAGAAATTCACTGAAATGGTCTTTCACAAAACCAGGTCCTGCAATTACAATGATTGCAACCTCATTCTGTTCGAGTTGGGAACGGATAGCAATTCCAACGTTTGAAAAGAAGTCACGCATAGTGGCATCATACGACTTCTGGTCACCACGCTTTCTAGATATACTAGTTCGAACACGAACTGCCTCCCGGATTCCAAAATCCGCCACAAGAAATAGTTCTGCCACTCCATCCTCAATAGTGACAAGCAGACATACTGGACTCTGTCCAGCTTTTTCAGCCTCCTTTATTCTCTCCAGCATAAATCGAGGCCAGTGTTCTTTGACTATCGTCAAAGTGTTTCCTTGTTCCACGTTAAAGGTGTGATATGAGCCCAGATTGACAAGATCGCTTGGTCCTTCAAGTATCACTCCCTTGATCCTCACACGGTTTGAGAACGCATGAAACGCAACATCATCCACCTTGAGAACGAGAGTCATAGGCTTACGCACACTATCCTGCTTTCTGGCGTCGTCATCACCGACCTTAACTCTTCGAGTGGTTCTAGAAATAACGGTATCACCAGAACTGACTAGATTGTACAGATGCCAGAGATCATCAAGGGTCTCTATTTTGAGGGCGATCTTTCCCTCTTTCAAAATACGCTTCAATACCTTCAAGGTGACACCATCAAACGAACATCTGTTTCAGAAGAAATAGTCTCCGTAGTTGCTCTGTGGGATATTACCCCTTCGACCAACTGAACGAGGATCGCTCAAGTCTATACCTTTGGTCAACGATTCAGCTCTCTCAATATGTGATGGTTGCACATACTCCTCCTTTTCCTGAACAGCTAAGTCCCCCGCTACTCGTATCAGGCCCCCAAGTTCGCGAAGTCGTAGGGTCAAAGCACTCTGCACTCCATCCAGCTTCAGAGCCATTGCTTCTGCCACCTTCAGGACTGAATTAATTGCCTCTTTGTTTAGATGAGGTATTCTGCCATCCTCTCTCACCGTCTGAGCGATGAATCTCACTGTATCTCTGATAGTTTCTGAAGTCCTTGCCATCCATGAGTCAAGCATAATCTCGTAGCCATAGCCTCGTATTCGCGACCTAAGAGGTGCCAGTATATTGTGCAAATCTTCAACATTGCATGCTCCAAACATGACGAACTTACAGGGCACGTCGTCGACACGGACGGCAGCTCCAGAGCTGTGTGGGTTCCTGCCAACAATTGGAGATGTGCCATCTTGCATTGCTGTGAGCAGATGCTTTTGATACTGGCCTAAGGCTGCAATCTCATCAAGATAGAGAATTCCTTCATGAGCCTCATGTATCGCTCCCGGAATCACTCTGAGATATGGTGCAGTTCCCAGCGAATTGGTGTTTCCATATGGGTCATGTTCAATATCACCAAGCAACTCAACTGGGCTGGCTCCGCTAGCTCTTATGAACCGGTTGGAGGCATATGAAACCAAAATATGATCAGGAAACTCACCTTTGGAGATTACGGGGGTCTCTGTATCCTGTGTATATAGGACTCGAATTGTATCATTCTGTGCTCTCTCATATGTTGCAAAGACGGATACACCATTGAATGATTCCTGTCGTGAAACAGCTGTCTGAGCTGGTTCGTCAATCAATTCCAGAGTTCGAAAGAGCCCAGAGAAGGAAGTGTTGTCGGTTTCTCCAGATGTCCAGTCACATCGTTTTGTTGCCTCGCATTCCATGCAGACACTCTGATTTGGCAGAGAAAGACTTCCACATCTAGCGCAACGATACCCCATCTTGACCGCAACATCAAATGGCGCATTATCCGGCCTGATATAGACCGAGTCTAACACTGCAGGTGATTTCTGATGTTTCTGATTCTTGTCAAGTTGCTCTATGATAGCTTTGGGACGATTAGGATATGAGGGGTCATGTCGCAAAGCAATTTGCTCCTTGGGCTCAGGAAGAAGCAATGCTGCTGCTTTTGCAAGCATCGATTTTCCCACACCGGGCACTCCGCATAGCAACACATGTCTTCGCTGTTTCACTGCGGAGCGAACGAGTGTCACGGCTCGCTCTTGGCCAATAATCCTCTCAAAGGGGTCATTTGGCGTTGCAACTTCCTCAGTTGAGCTTATTTTCTCAAGTATGGCCATATCTTCGTTGAGCCTCAAGTCTCTCTTGCTATCGTCCTAGCTGCAAATGATAACAGTGAGTATTACTATTACTTCAAGTCATCAAATGTGGCTATCTGAAGTCCTCGTGGGCGCTTATCGAGGTCCGCCACTGCAGCTCCTACTAGTAGCTTGATTTTCTTCGTAGATGCTAGATCAGCAAGACGTTGGGTCACTACACCGTCGAATACAATGGCATCCGCAGCATCAATGCTCTCAAGGGTCTTTGCAAGGTCCGCAACACCACATTCTGCAACTATCTTCTTCTTAGTATCAAAGATTACAGCCTTGAAAGTTTCCCTTATCTCGTCAATCTTGGCTAGATATGCCTCGTCAACCTCCAAAGCGGGCCTGCGTGGAGCTCTTGCTCTTCTTGGCTCACGATACCCTGACCTGTCATAGTCCTCGGTTGGTCGACGTGTTTCTCGTCTAGGCCTCGGTTCTCTCTTTGTCTTTTTGACCGGAGTTTTCCTCCGGTCTGAAGATCTCCTGTCGCTGACAAGGGCTAGTGCCTGATCTGCTGGAATCTGTGTCTGAAGAGCCTTCAAGACCTCTCTCCGGGTGAGTTCCTCCACTTCTTTCCCTTCTGGGGCTCTTGCTATATAGTCAATTTTAGCTACTTGCATCAGTTCTCGCAGAATCAGGTCTCCACCCCTATCACCATCAAGAAATGCAATGACCTTCTTGCCACGTTTTCTTGTTAGGTCAGCGATGCTCTTTGGAATATGTGTCCCTTCCACGGCAACTGTGTTGTTGATTCCGCATTTCATCAGATTGAGGATGTCTGCTCTTCCCTCAACAATGATTATCTCTTTGCTCTTAGCGAGTTCCGGCCCAGCTGGCAGATTATCTGGACCAAATTTGGCAATAGCTCCCTTTCTGCCCTTTGTCACAGCAGTGGTGATCTCCGAAGCTCCTGGTGCAATATCCTCTTCCCAACCCTTCAGAATGCTAATTGCTCGACTGACCACTTTCCGTCGTTTTGCTCCTCGAATGTCTTCAACTTTCTCAAGGGTGACCTTTGCAGTGCAAGGTCCTACTCTATCCACGGTTTCCAGTGATGCAGCAAGAATTGCAGTAGCAGTCTTGTTCAGAGAGACTGGAATGACTATCTCGCCTCTACTGTGTCCGCCTTTAGACTTAATGGCAATCTGAATCCTGCCTATTCTTCCTGTTCGTTGCAGCTCACGCAAATCTAGATCCTCCCCCAAGAGGCCCTCTGTCTGCCCGAATACCGCTCCCACAACATCTGGCTTATCTACTACACCATCAATGTCAATCTTTGCTCTGATGACGTATTTTGCTGTACTTGAATCGAAATCTGTTCCCAATGATGGTATCTCCTATGTCATACTGCCTCGTGCTATTACCTCTCATTCTGAGGTGCTCTCCTTTCGCGCACCATCATGGTACTGGTACCTATCTCCAACCTCTTCATGTTCAACTAGGAATGGACCCGCCGAGTCGGCATTCTTGTCATGCCCTTCTTGTGCAATGGTGATTAGATGATTCTGATGATCTTGTGATTGATAAACGTCTTATGACGCGCGCGACGGCACCTCACTTCAAGAGGTCAAGCCGTGGCTTGTGATATGATGATATGATGATTGTAAAGTGCACCCGATTCCTTCTGGGTGCCCCCTTACATGGTTGGTCTGCACTGATGCGTATTTGAAGGTGTCGCTAGAACCACCAACCCTCTGTGCCTCTTGAAATGCATCTCAAAATCGCGCCAATTGGCAACCCTAATAACGTCACACGTGGAGTTCTAAATGTTCAGGAGAAAACGCCCATTCACGAGGGCACACAGAGGCATTGCCTGTGAGGTGTTGCGCAAGGGATGGGTAACAGCCTGGACAATGCCTGTCAAACACCATTTGGACGAGTCATAACGGACTCACATGATGGGGATCTTTCCTCAGATGAGCTGTGGGTCACCCAGACTTCGTACATTGACAGGTAGGTCGGTGCCAATATGCCCAGCACGAGACAACTCAGCGGAGCCGGATGCATTTCTGATGCTGTGATGCTGGGAGTTAGTGGTATGGGACACAGGCACCGGCCCCATCATGTTCTGTAGATGAGGTCAGAAGCTTATCTCTTGGTCATCTCCTGGCTCCATGGTTTCGACTTTCACATCGGTAGCCATCTTGCCAACAAGTGCTTCGAATTCCTTTGGGTCCTGTTCAATTACAGGAAATGTGTTGTAATGCATAGGAATGACCATTTTTGGCTTGACAAGCTTTGTTGCCCATGCAGCTTCTTCCGGTCCACAAACGTAGTAGGATCCAACGGGTATGAGAAGCAGGTCAATTCCATACATTTCGCCAAACAACTGCATATCAGAAAAGACTCCTGTGTCACCTGGATGATAGACAGTGCCACATGGGAATTTGATTATGAATCCAGTTGGAGCACCTATCCCGCTTGAATGAAATGCATGAACCAAGGTGACCTTGATGTCATCGATTGCTACACTCCCGCCAATGTTGAGTGTATGTACCTTTTCAACCCCTTCGCTTTTTGCTTGCAGTCCAAGTTCATTGATTGCAACAAAGTATGCTCCTGTCTTCTTGCAGATCTCAACTGCTTCTCCATATCCGTGATCTCCGTGGTCATGTGTGACCATTACAATGTCTGCTTTATCCACATCAGCCACTTTTAGTGGTGAAGTCGGACCATTCAGCCACGGATCGATGAAGACGACTTTCTCTCTGCACTCAATTTTGAAGGATGCATGACCAAGATATGTGACTCTCATCTTTTCTTTCCCCTAACGATAATCTCTGGAACTTGGAATTGCCAATGTACGCTTCAACTTAAATTAGTCACTTCTGTGGACAACTTCAGATGAAGAAGCTCAGGCATAGAACTCCTTAAGATTACAGTCTACAGCTCCTGCAATTGAAAATGACATCCCCTCATCCCGATTTCGTCAAAGCTGGTAAGATTGCAGCACGTGTCCTAAAAGAAATGACTCCCCAAGTCAAACCAGGAGTCAAAGTCCTGAGAATCTGCACCATTGCAGAAAAGAAGATACTCGAGTATGGAGGAAGACTAGCATTTCCCTGCAATGTTTCTCTAAATGAGGAAGCTGCACACTATACAAGTCCTCATAGTGACCGCAGGGTGTTTCCAAGTAAGGGCCTTGTCAAGCTGGATGTTGGAGCACATGTCAATGGACACCTCGTCGATACAGCTGTAACAATAGACTTAGACGGCTCTTATGAGAACTTCATCGCAGCAGCAAGTTCAGCACTGGATGCAGCAATCGAAGTGATTCATCCAGGAGTACGAGTGGGAGAGGTGGGTGCTGCGATCGAACGAACAATCAAGAAGCATGGATTACGTCCTGTTCATCAACTATCAGGTCATCAGCTCAAGCAGTGGAATCTTCATGCAGGAACGAACGTTCCCAATGTCGGAACACGTAGAGGGCCTAGGATGAATTTGGGTGAAACCTTTGCAGTAGAACCATTTGCTACGGATGGCAGCGGCACAGTGAGATCGTCACCAGAAGCCTACATCTTCGCAAATGTGCTGTCCAACAAGAAGAAGCTAGATCGACTAACAAATCAGGTTCGCAATGCAGCACGTCAGAAGTTTGGTACTCTTCCTTGGGCATCAAGATGGCTCAGCAATTCTCGAATCAACGTGACTGCAGCCCTTCATACACTCCTCAGAGTAGGCGCGATTAGGAGCTACCCAGTGCTCATCGAAGGCAAAGGCGGCATGGTATCACAGTTTGAACACAGTCTGTTTGTTGGAGAAAAAGGAGCTATAGTACCTACGCTGCGTGACTGAATTATCAAGAGGCGGGTATGAAACGTCTTAAGAACCGACACGTTCAGCTAATTCTTGACTACAATATGGTGACCAGTCCACATCCTGATTATGTAAAAGCCGGCAAGATTGCAGCCCGTGTCCTCGATGAGATAAGTAAAGAGGCTGAACCTAAGACGAAGGTCATTAGACTCTGTACAGTTGCCGAAAAAAAGATAGTAGAGTATGGGGGACGACCCGCTTTTCCATGCAATATCTGCATTGACCATATCGCAGCGCATCGTACTTCCCCTAGGGACGATAATACAGTCATTCCTTCATTTGGATTGGTCAAGATTGACATAGGAGTACACATTGACGGTCATATTGTAGACACGGCACTGACTAAGGATATGGATGGCTCACTTGATGGGTTCATTGCAGCTACAGATGACGCCCTCAACGAAACATTGGATCTGATGAGACCTGGTATCGAACTTAGTGAGGTTGGAAAGTTGATTGAGAAGGTCATCAAAGCGTATGGTCTAAGACCAATCAAGAATCTCACTGGTCACAACATACAGCGCTTCAAACTTCACGCAGGAAAGACACTTCCTAATACTAAGACTAATAGTCAAGAGACGGTAGAAGCAGGGGAATATTATGCGATTGAGCCGTATGCAACAAGCGGTGCCGGAAAGGTAGCAGATACTGACTTTGTCTACATATTCACCAATTCTGGCAAGGACGAACCGATGGAAGGAACCACTGAGAAGCTAAGAACATATCTTAGGAAGACGTATGGTCCATTGCCTTTCACTACACGTTGGGTGAAATCATCCAGTCCCGAAGTGAGTCTTTTAGATGAGTTTAGAGAACTGCTTAAGTCCAAGGCTATTATTGGTCATCCAATGCTAGTAGAGAAGGGAAATCGACCAGTTAGTGTGTCGGAGCACACAGTCTTTATTTCTGATATGAAACCAATCATACTCACAGAGCGTAACAGAGGATGAACCTTCTATTCAGGCTCTTCTTCCCTGATGACATACACTCCATGAATTGTCATTGGACTTTGGCATTTCGGACATTCAGATTCCATTGGCTTTAGGATATAGTCACCCTTCTGGAAGTCTCTGATCTCTTTGAATGTGCACTCCGGATCATCGCATCTTATCTCAGTCACGGTGGGCGGTGGTGGTTTCTTCTCCTTAGTGCTCTGCCTCGAAGTGACGAGCGTAAGCCCGACCGACATCAGAATGAGCCCTACAATATAGTAGCCAAATGACCAAACAGGGTCTGAGGAACCGAACCACAGGACTGCTATTCCGGATATCGCAATAATGATTCCAAGTATCTTGCTGACTAATCCCATTTCAATCACCTCAGAGTCCTATTCCAATGGTGTTCCCAATCCCCGCGAGGATGATCTTGTCCCCAGGTTTCGTTCTCTTCAAAATAGATGTCTTGATTCTTTCAATTACTTCTGGAACGGAATCAAGAATCCTCTTGTCCATCACACCCACAGCTGCAGCCTCATCTTCCTTGATTACAATAGCTTCAATGCCAATTTCGTTTTCAGTTGCAGTCTGCTCCATAGCATGCTTTTCAGGGCCTGGATCGCCTATGGCTGCACCAGTACCCTCTGAAACACGTCCCATATCTTCACCCTCAAGTTTTAGGGCGGCATCAATTGTAATAATTCTGGCAATCTTGCCCTTGTTCTCATCTACGAGTTTCTTGACAGCAAAGCCTGGCTTGCCCACAGTACCACCAGGACCTGTGGCTCTTAGTGCGTAGACAGTCCGACCTTCGACTTCTATTGGATAATATCCAACTTCTCTGCTGATCTCATGGACATAGCTGTCAGGAGTTCCACCATATTCCCTGGCGAAACGAGTCACTATCAATGGTCCAATACCATCACCAATTGGTTTTCCTTCAGCAAATGCATCGAGGGCATCAAAGTATGCCTTAGCAAGTCGCATGATTTCAGGCATCTGCATGTGAATCTGCATGATCATTATTTGACTGCCGGTCTTCTTACCGATCAGGTAGAAGTGTCGTACGATTCGAAAAATCAGGTCGAGAACTTGAGTTACCTCAAGAGTGTTCTCCAGTGACTGATGTTCAGAGGGGACGCCTTCTGGGGCAAGCTCCGAAACGAACTCCTGAAACCGGTCTCTACGCTCATCTAGAAGATGATCCAACCGTTTCAGAATCCCAGCAGGGTCCAAATCCACAGGCATTATTGTGAAGTAGTCCAGCCAACGAGCGAGCTCATTCACGACGTCATCCTCAGGTCTACCGAATTTCTTGAATGTGTCTATCGCTTTTTTTTTTTTTTTTTTTTTCATTCGTTCAAGCTCAACAAGGCTTGCCTCTATCTGCTTGAGCCATTGCCACATTTGGATTCTAGCGCCATAGAGGCTCATCATGACTATGAACACTAAGAATACAATATTGATGAGTCCTGTAAAATCGCCTTCTAGACCGGGTAACTGCATTTGTATCATCTCGAAAAACTCGAGTTCTCCTTTAACCATTACCTATTGGGCATCAAATTGCGCAGTATGAGATAGTATTGGAATAAGGAGAATGTGGCAGCTTGCAGGCCTGTCACGCGCTCGCGCAGCGCACATCTCCTACAACGACCGAAGGATTGACTTCCGAGTTCGGAATGGGATCGGGTATCCTCTTCGGCCTATGGCCGCCATCAAGTTCCGTGGTCTGGTACTTTGGGTTTTAAACATTGCCCTCTGACAGGGTTTTCTTCATCGATCTTAACTGTGAGAGAAATCCGCTGACGTCGTCATCCCAAGTCCCATCATTCCTCAACAATCTTTGGTACAGAGTTCTGGTGTAATTCCAGATTGCTCTGGGTTGAAGACACCGAATTGTAAGCCCCTCTTCTTGGCCGCGACTGGGCAATGTGGACATAAGATGATATACATCCTCATTTGGCATTCTAGATAATACAATTAGTTTCTTCCCCTCGTTGTCAATCATGACCAATGATGTGGGAGTATGTTCAAGGAATGCGTTTGCAAGAGCATAGACACTTCCAGAAGGTCCTTGAACCACACTGAAAAGCGAAACAAGACTGGGCTCATCCGGTTGATAGACTAGATCTACTATCTTCTTATCCCTAAGACGAGTAAGAACTGATCTAATTTTAGCCCTAGTCAGACCCCAGTAATCCATGACTTTCTTGTCCTCAAGATCAGTCAGGTCAACTGTCCTAGCTGCGATGTCAAGTACTTTAGCTTCATCTTTGTCGATTTGATGAACTTGTGTTCCTTTCCATTTTCCATAACGTGTTCTGAGTTTACGTATTGTAGCCCTTCTCTGCAATGACTCCAAAATCTTGTCTGTAGAGGACTTCCAGCCTTTATCGATATCAAACAGATCGAGATTAACAGCCCGTCCAGACCAAGCAACTTCCATTATGTTGGGTAGTACTCTTCGAATTCTTTCTGTAGAATGTGGCGGTATTTGCATAATCTGGAGGTGAGGAGGATTCTCCCCCAACTCTCCTAGTCTTGTGATCCATGCCATATGCTTATGGGGCCATCTATGAGCAGACCCGAAATACGCTAATGTCCGAAGACCTATTGCATGCGTCTTGATATCCACACGTAAACGCACACCTACACAGAACAGAGCAAAACGGTCAATCCATGCCTTAGTACTGCGTTTTGCTGCGGACCTACTCACAGGTAATGAGCTTGCAACTTTGTCAGAGTGATTGAGGTCAACAAAGAATTTCCTGACTCGGCCATACCAGCTAGGAAACATCGCATACACCTTTTCCCAAAAGACTAGCCAAGGTGTCTTCTCAGCCAATGTGTGTGCTGGTCGACCTGAGAGTTCCAGTTGCTTTTTTTCAGCCAAGTTCATGAGGCGAACATATTGTGGAGGTTCTATGGAATCGACTACACATTGCATGTGTCCCATTATGAGTGTCCCTAGGGTCGGAGTGGCTCTTAGTCCTCCAAAGAAATCCACTGGATCAGTCTTGGGAATCTCCCGTTTTGTAATCCAGGCGAGAAACGCCATCAGCTCTTCGCGAACGTTTGTTGGAAATGATAAAGGGACCAACGGCTCCAAAGACTCTCGCATGGTGTTCCCAATCTGCAAATCTGGTATGACGACGCCCTTTGTCAGCTCTACAATCTCTTCCCAAGGAGGTGGCGGACCTTTAAGCATCCGCAGTACATTCTCTCTAGCTCTCTCCGAGTCTTCTTGACCGAAGTATCTATTCATTGAATCATTTAGCTCCCATTCCTCCTGTAGTTCCAAGACGCCACACTCATAATTCTGAATCATGTGGCTTTCGTATATCGTATCTGTATTACTGTCAGAAATTGTGAGCCAATAATTTTGACTGTTCTTCATCTGTTGAATTGTAAAAGTTGCCTCATCCTTCCCACCAAGAACTCTGCCGAACCATCCCATTGTAGCAGGAGGCCAAAAGGGATCAGGCATCTGTCCCATTCCTTTTGAGTAGGGCTTTCGTGTTACTAGTTTGGGGCTAAGTAGAACCTCGTTTCTCTGGTCAAGTTCTTCAATTCGACTTCTTCCATCTTTACCTACATTGATTGATGAATGTACGGTGAAATATTCGTCTGACGCATTTGGGTGGGTGACCTCACCAGAAATGGACTTGATCAGAACTGTGTTTCCTGTTACTACTAGTTCACTCTTCTCTCCTGAACTACTGTAAACAGGTAAGCTTGTGAATCTAGTCCACTCTCTCAACCAACTACACTCTCTTCCCAAACCAGGCTTTGGGTCAAATATTAGATTATCCATGCATGTATTGGAACATGCATTTCTGCGTAAGATTAAGAGGTCCAGGGTTCTGGGCCGCTTGGTCTGTCTGGCCTAGTTGATTTCACTTTCTTGCTCACCTACAGGGAACCGTTCCCAGTTTTCGAACGTTAACTTCCAATAGCTGAGTTGTACATTCAGTACATCATGAAATGCACATAATTGACACTTGATAGCTCAATGGAAACAAATTACTGAGTGGTCTTTATTACGCCAGAAATGAAAATGACATGTTTACTGCCCAATCACAAACATAACGATCTAGGAATTAGTTTCTCTGCTTGCTCCAATTCTTCTCAACTTGTGCAATGGCAGCGTTATTCTTCCTTTGACATGCAAAATTCCGAGTACAGTGAGTGAACCAAATGAACCCCAGAGCAGTACAGCCACAACTGCATCAAAGGCTACGAACCATGGTGCCACACCTTCCAAAGTTGCTGTAAAATAGTCTGTATCAGACGAATATGTCACACTATCAGCGCTCAGAAGAACGGCTTCGCGAGGATCAAGCTCGCTACTGTACTTTTCAACTCTCACCAAGATGTCTTCTTCAGAGAGAAGCATCTCAGAGCCATCATACATCACAAATGTGAGCCCTGAGAAAACGAATGTGCCTCCGAACTCAGAGATGTAGGATGCTACTGATTCATCATCCATGAGGATAGATGTTCCCACTAATTGACCATCTATTACGGTGTCATTGAGCATAAACATTGGGAAGATAGGCAGCAAGTCATGTGGATATCCTGCACTGTCATGCCATTTTGGATAGAATGCAATGTAGTCTGCTAGCACATTTCTAATCACTGCACGGCCCAACATTGTCTTCCCATAGTAGAATCCCACAAGGGCGTACATGTTATGCCGTCTGAAGAATGGTTCACCTACCGTTTCAATCTCCTGTGCGTAGGTGTACGTAACCCTGAATGTAGCACGCATTGAGAATATTTCTACACCATCCTCGAGCTGGAATGACATTCTGTAGCCAAATTCATCAATCGTGTCTCGTCCCACAGCTGGGATCATGTTATGAGCACGATTTCCAGCAGCATGAACCACGGGAAGCATGAGTCCTGGAACCACCATTAGAACAAGAACGGCCAATGCCAATGGACGTGCTATCCGAGTCATGACAAAACATCTGCTCCAAATTCTATTGGAATAGACTGATTATAGCTAAAAAGTGGTTGCTATATGAGCAATTGCGGCAAAAGGGAGAACTCTAGCGGAACCCGATTGACGAAAGGTTCTTAACCCGTTCCCGCGTTCTGCCCTTCGATTCGGGGCGGTGGCCTAGTCCGGTATGGCGACGGGCTCCAGATCTAGACGCATTTCGCGTCTGAACAGCGGGGTCAATACGCTGACCGTCGTCGTAGTAGATACTCGTCGATCGTGGGTTCGAATCCCATCCGCCCCACCATTTTTAGGTCTGCAATTAGCAGTCGAGAATATAATAAGCAAGATAGATTGGTCACATAGCATGAGCAGTAAAGGGGACATTCTTGAAGGAGTCGCAGGGGTCGATGAGGCCGGGCGAGGTCCTATGATAGGCCCCCTCGTTGTTGCTGGTGTTCTAATCCCCGAAAACAGCCTGTCAAAGCTTGAAGCGAGTGGAGTAAAAGACTCCAAGGCACTTACTCCAAAACGTAGAACCATGTTGGCTGAAGTTATTACTGGGCTTGTTGAAAAGATTGAGATTCACACAGTGAAAGCGGCTGAGATTGACAGTCTCAGAGGCAGGGGTATCTCCCTGAATGAAATCGAAGTACGACAGTTTGTTTCAGTACTCTCAATACTTCGTCCAAAGACCGTTTTTCTCGATGCAGCCGATGTCAATGCAGAGAGATTTGGAAACACTATTGGCGATCGGAGTGGGTTTGCCAAACTCGGATGTGAAATCATTTCAGAGCACAAAGCAGATTCAAAATATCCCATCGTATCAGCTGCATCAATCATCGCAAAGGAAGAGCGCGAGCGCCTTGTTGCACGCCTGCACGGCAAATATGGAAACTTTGGTTCTGGTTATCCATCAGATCCCAAATCCATAGATTTCATTCGTAAACTAGTCGAAGATGGAAAGAAGCTGCCCCCAATTGTAAGAAAGAGCTGGGAGTCTGTAAAAAGACTTCAAAATGATGCAGAAACAACACAAAAGACACTTGACGTCTAGCAGGTCATTCCGACCGTTCACTGATTATCTTCTTCAGTTCACGAGGTTCGTCTATTTCCTCAAGTTCAAGTTGTCTGATGACTGGCAGGTCTGAAACAGACTCTTCGGTCTTGCCCTCCTCCACAATGATCACTGCATCCGACTCTGTGACTTTGGATACACTCTTGAGAATCTCCACGCGTTTCTTCAGAGCCCAGCTCCTAATTGAACCGACACCCGACATCAAAGGTGGGCCATCTTCTTTGGCGATTATGTGGAAAGGAGCTCTATCTGTCCACATAACACTCATTTCCAGTTTTTCAAAGAAGTCGTTCACTCTTTGGGCAAGGTCAGCATTTTCTATTGGTATAGGCGTCTGAACCTGTTTTTCAGGAATTACCACGGAACTTAACAAATCCACAGGAATTATGAGATCAGTCTCCAAGATTCTCTCTAGTTTCTCAGCCGCCTCAGCACTCACTGCCATCTCATTCTTTTCATACGCCAAAACAGCCCTGGCAGACACCTGAATGCAGTCAGCCAGCTCCTCTTGCGTCATATTGAGCGAGAGTCGAACTTCCTTCAGTTTCTCCCCATCTAATGAAACGAACCGCCCACCGCGTTGAATAAACTCTCGAGGTTGCTGCTCTCCAACAATCATACTCTCGAAACTATGAGGTGCAATGGTTGGTACTCCATACCTCTTGTAGACCACTCCATTGTCAAGTGCTCCTCTCCGAGTAGTCCTGCCAACAATCAGCGGTATAGCATCGAAGAATTGCGCCACAAGCTGTAGTGCGATGGCATCATCTTTCTTGAAGGCATCAATATTGGCCAGGGTCTTGATTAATACGATCCTGTTGCCCCTACGGGCAACCATGTCAAAACAGCTTGGTCTGACATCACACTGCGATGATATATCGAACCCAGCCTTCACTAGATGTGAAGTGACTTCTTGCATCAGCTGAGTTCGCGCTTTGGTCATTGTTTATACCATCAGTTTCATCTGCCTTTGAAGGTTTTTAGCAATTGCTGATTGTGAAAAATACGTACCAAAGACGGTTCGTCCTAATCATCTTGCATAGAAGTAACAAAACCGATGCATGATGTTGAAGGCAATTTCTGTCTTATAGCCTGCACCTGAGGACGCATCAGTTTTTCAATTGGCTTCCATTTCTGGAAATCATCCCATTCTAGGTCAACATATCCTAGCAAGTGATGGACCAGGAAGAGCTCAGGTTTTCCTCCTGCGATGGTATAGATTCCAGTTCCGTAGTCCATTCGACGCAGAATCACTATAGGGAGTCTGATTTCATCATGGAATTTTTGAGGCACTAGACGTGCCAGTTCAGATATCTCATCCGTCTTGAGGATGGACTTCTCCCCATTTCTAGTCATATAGTGCGGGTCATCAGATTTGATTAACTCCCGCAGACTGAATCTAATAGCAGGCATATGGTCATTTATGGAATCAATCTCATGCTGCACTATCTTGTCAATTGGAGGTGTCACATCTGGCCCTCCGTGACGCGGCACACGACGAACCTGTGGTCTTTTTCCAAAGGCTCAAGATTCACATTCTCTATCACCTCAAGACCCTGGTTATCCAATGTGGCTATCTCACTGCTATAGATATCATCAATCGGCGCGGTTGAGTCAATACTTCTTGCTTTGATAGCAATCAATCCCCATGCACCAAAACTACAGAAGACCTTGATATTGTCAACTAGAATGCGGGCTTGATTTGGCTGGGCGATATCCTGATAGACCACATCAATTGGTCCAGCTATGAACGGAGCATACTTTGTGGGATGTCTGGCGTCCTCGATAATTGGAACAATATTGCCGCGCGATTCAGCCAGCTGCAGAAGTCCACGAGCTGTTCGCGCTGAGAACTCGACTGCATAGACAATTCCCTGAGGACCTACAATGTCCGAACAATGGCTTACTGTGGTACCAGATGCCGCCCCCAGATACAATACTCGTGATCCCGGCTGAATTGGCATCTCTCTAATCCCTTTCTGAATTGCCGCAGCAAGCTTAGACCTTCGAGGATTCCAAATTCGGAAGTCACCCTTTTCCTCAATGGTTAAGACTTTCTCACCGTAGACGCTCTGTCTAGGAACAATACTCCGAGTTGCAAGTGAGGATTTGGCTTTGTCAGCTATACGGAAGACGCCTGGAAACTTGTGATTCTCCACAGCTGTCATTGTTTCTTGCCTCCCCTTTTCTTCTTTTGATGACCACGAGCTCTTCCTCGTTTTGAGGGTTTTTTAGTGAATTTCTTTGCGGGCTTTGGGGGAGGCTCCTCAACATTCTGCTTTTGGATCTCACTCACTCTCGCAAGGAACTTCTTCTTGAGTTCTGTTCCTATATTTCTCTTGGAATATGCATCAATACGTGCGGCAATGGAGATTTTTCCTGCCAGCGCTCTTGCAATCTTACCTCTTTGCCAATAGGGAGCACTATGAACTTCGGGTACTTGATAGATTATCCCATGTTTCGGTGGGTCTGTTCCTGTCTTCAAGCTCCGAAACAACGCTTTTTCTGCACCATAGATTTGGACTGTACTAGAGGGCTTTTGAGCCAAGTCTTTCAATGATCCTGCGAGACTGATTAAGCGGGCTCCCACTAGAGGGCCAACGAGAGTAGAAATGTTAGGCGCAATGGATTCCATAATCTGGCCAACATATTCCTCAATCTCGCGTCTCTTATCATAGAGGGTCAGAACGGTTTTTGCTAGGCTTTGTGCAATGGACAAATCATTGGGCTCGAAGGGCGCTCCTATGTCTCTGAGCATTGCATTCATGATACTTTCGGCTTGCTGGTCTGGGACACCTGCTTTGGATAGACATTCAACTTCGATTCTTGAACGCTCGCCACAGTTACTCACCACATTAGCAAATGCCTCGTGGTCTTCCACTAAGTCGTTCAAAGAGGGGTGGTGGAGAGAATACCATTCTCTCAGCCTCATTGCGAGAATATTGATGGATCTGTCAACTTCGCCGATCGCATCGATTGCATGCTTCACTAGAAGGTCCTTCTCTTCACTAGCCGCAGTTATCGTTGCTCGAGAAGCATGAATAGCCACTGCCCTTCTAAAAGAAGCAATGTCTTCCTTCTCCTCCAGAAGGCCTGATTCAAAAAGGTGAGAGTCTTGATTATCTCGGAAGGTTTTGAACACAGTCGATGTTTCATCTACACTTACTGGGATCTGAGTCAAACCAGATAGTGCTCGATTTACCATGCTATTCTCAACTACAACACTCTCAACTCCAAGACTCCCTAGTTCCTTGGCTATTAGTTTCAAGTGGTCTGTGGGTTTTCCTTCCCCAAGGCTAGCGAACTCGGAAGCAATCATCTCCACATCAGGGTATACAACCTGTTCTGAGATGACCTTCCCACTCTCATCAAGCAAGAAGAGACCAAAGCTGGTGAGGATTAGGTGAGCATCCAATCTATTCTACCCCGAGTTTGATTGACTGCTTGAGAGTCGGATAAGTTTAGTGCTAAGTGAAGTTTACCCATTGCCATCTACCTTATTACGAGATAGCCGCCAAATTGACTCCTAGGTGCTCTCTTGAAGATACAAGGATATTGGCTTGCCTCAGGCATTCTGGGAGTCACTAGTTCTACTCTCCGTCGTGTGCACAAATCGGGAGCAGATGCTGTTGTCACAAAATCCATTAGTCTTAGACCAAGGAAGGGACATCCCGGACCTATCCTAGCTACTTCTCACGGTGGATTACTCAATGCAGTAGGATTGACAAATCCTGGTATTGACTCATTTGCAGAGGAAATGGTTGAACTCAAGAAGAGTGGCGTTCCAATTGTCCTCAGTATCTTTGGGAACTCGCCTCAAGAGTTAGCTGATGTAGCATCCAAAGGAATTGAGATGAAGCCAACTGCGATTGAGCTCAATCTATCCTGTCCTCATGCAGAAATCGCACAGATTGCACATGATCCCAACCTCACATACGATTATGTGAAAACCGTGAAAGATATCGTTGAATGTCCTGTATTTGCCAAAATCACACCAAATGCTTCTGATTTTGTTTCAGTTGGACTGGCTGCAGAACGAGCCGAGGCTGATGCCATTGTGGCAATAAACACTGTTCGCGCCATGAAGATTGACATCCATCAGAGGCGTCCAGTATTGGGAAACAAGGTAGGCGGCTTATCTGGCCCTCCCGTTTTTCCAATTGCTGTAAGGTGCATATTCGACCTTCATAATAATCTCTCAATACCCATCATAGGTGTGGGCGGAGTGACCACATGGCAGGATGCCGTGGAGATGCATCTTGCTGGTGCCAGTGCAATTCAGATTGGAACCGCAGTATTAGATGGAATAGACGTGTTTAGAGATATCAAAGAGGGCGTTCAGAATTACCTCCAAGACGAAGGATTCTCAGAGGTGTCGGACATAGTGGGTCTTGCAGGGAGGTAATCAGTTTTGGATCTTGACAGACTAGTGGGCCGGCCCACATCTGTGAGAGTTATCGATGTAGTGGAGGAGAGCGAACAGGCTCGAACAATCAGATTCAGCTATCCATTTGATGACACGGAGTTTCTCCCAGGACACTTCGTGATGGTTTGGGTTCCCGGCGTTGATGAGGTGCCAATGAGCGTATCATATTGGAAGCCTCATGATGTAGGAGTGACTGTGGCACCAATTGGTGAAGCAACTAATGCCATGGTTTCATTAGATGTTGGACAGCTGATTGGAATTCGTGGACCATTTGGCACAGCTTTCAATACAGATTCCAAGAAGGCAATCGTGGTTGGCGGTGGCATCGGGATGGCTCCACTAAGACC
>CAJHYO010000268.1_pt1 | contig 45399 bp, 47 predicted proteins | sample 9198741 | NCBI WGS metagenome assembly CAJHYO01 (sample SAMEA7708364, study PRJEB35096) | sediment metagenome | biome: marine neritic benthic zone biome [ENVO:01000025]; feature: sediment [ENVO:00002007]; material: shallow marine sediment [ENVO:03000034] sea grass bed [ENVO_01000059] ... | reverse complement strand
GCATCTTCAAGATTAGAGTTGACCTCCGCAATCTCTCCAGAGAGGGGTGAGAATATGTCAGAGGAGGCCTTCATGGACTCAACGAGACCGCATTCGGAGTCTGCTTCAACACTCGAGCCCACTTCTGGAAGCTCCACAAACGTGATCTCATGCAGTGAGTGCTGAGCGTAGTCTGTTATGCCCACAACCACAAGGTCGCCCTCGACCCTTACCCATTCATGATCCTTACTGTATTTCAAGTCCTCAGGCACATTAGTTCCTTCAGTCATGATGGTCCACCATTGAATCCCGGAGTGTGTCATGCTACCTTTAAATCAAACGGCTAATCATTGGGACCGGGTTGAGCCGTATTTCTCCGAATCAAAGAAGGGCCACTTTGTCACTCTAGCCTTTCTGAGTCTTCCTTTGATGTCGATCTCGATGGTATCATCTTCCTCTACGACACCAGGCTTTACATAGGCCAAGCCAATTCCGTTCCGAAGTAAAGGCGACATAACACCGCTAGAAACCTTACCGATGTTTTGACCCTTGAACAACACAGTGTAGTCCTTCCTAGGCACACCACGATCAATCATGAACAACCCAATTCTGGTCTTGTTAACTCCCTCTTCCTTTTGCCGTTTGAGCTCATCATAGCCAATGTAGTGAGGGTCAACCTTGAACTTGACTGCATAACGAATCTTAGCCTCTAGGGGAGAGGTTTCCTCATCAATGTCATTTCCATAGAGTACTAGACCCGCTTCCAGTCGTGTTGAGTCCCTAGCTCCAAGACCACATGGTTTGATTCCGAACTCTTCTCCCTGATTGAGAAGCAGTTCCCAGAAGGCAATTGCTTTCTTCTTCCCCTCATCGTTGGAGGGAGTGTCAAGCAGTAGTATCTCTGCACCGTCCTCTCCTGTATACCCCGTACGGCATAGATAGGAGCTATAACCACCAAAATCGACAAGATTGCTTGTAAACCTGCCATATTCACTCAGGTCGCGCCCTGCTATCTTGCTTATTAGCTCCATAGCCTTGGGTCCTTGTACGGCTATCATTGCGATGTTTTTAGTTCGGTCGGTAATTTCTACATCAAAATTCTTAGCGTGCTGGTTGAGGTGAGTGCTAATCTTAGGCCCGTTATCTGCATTGGTGACCCAGATATACTCCTGCTCACCGATTCGATATAGCATGAGGTCATCACGAATGCCACCGTTCTCATTTAGACAAGTTGTATAATGACCGCCATTCACCTTTAGCTTGCGGACATTATTGGAGGTCATTGTCTGAAGAAACTCTAGAGCCTGCGAACCCTTGATGATGAATCGAAACATGTGGGACGTGTCGAAGATTCCAACAGAGTCCCTCACAGCCATGTGCTCCTCACGGATGTCGGTATACCGAACTGGCATCTCCCACCCTGAGAAGGGAACTAGGTCACCATGCTCCTTGTGCCAGTCGTAAATCTGAGTTCTATTGAGTGGTGCATTCATCGCGTTTCACCAGAGTTATGCTGCTTGGATTATCAGTGCGTTAAGACTTTGATGGTAGATTTTCATCATTTTTCTACACCATTAGATAACGAATGGTGTCTGAGAGATTCCGTTACCGTCGCCCGAAACCTAGACAATCCTAGACATCACTGTCTTGGACTGATGTTCGGTTCCTGCTTCTCTGAGATTTGCATCATGATTCCAGAAGAATCAATATGTCTTACATCCTCTCCACAGGCGTTTTGAGTCTCCGGCAAACTGACGGCGACTAGATTCAGTGCGGCATTCACATCCCTGTCGATCTGAAGTCTACACTCTTCACAATGATATTCTCTCTCCGATAGAGAGAGCTTCTTCTTCTTGTGTCCACAGCGGGAACACAGCTTTGATGAAGGAAATGTCCTTGAAGTTACAACGAGTTCTGACCCGTACCAGAGACACTTGTACTCTAGTTGTCGCCTGAACTCGTGGAACCCCACATCTGCAATGGCTCGTGCCAACCTCCGGTTCTTTATCATCCCAGACACGTTCAGGTCCTCGATTACAATCTTACTGTGGTTCTTGGCAAGATAGGTCGTTACCTTGTGAAGCGTGTCTTGTCGGATGTTGAAGACCTTCAGATACATCTTGGCAAGTCTGAGCCTTGCCTTCTCCCGATTCTTACTCCCCTTCTTCTTTCTCGACAAACTCTTAGATAGGCTCCTTAGCTTCCTGAGTCTTCTCCCTAGGGCTCGTGGATTTGGGAAGGTCATCCCATCAGAGAGCGTGACCAGAGTTTTGACTCCAAGGTCTACTCCTACAGCTCCTCCAGCAGGGGTTTCGGGGTCTGGAATCTCCTCCTCCACAGTGATGGAAACGTACCACCTGTCTGCTCTTCTTCGTACCGTAGCTGAGAGGATTCGTCCCTTGTAGTAGCGTTTTCTCCTCTCCTTGATTCGAATCACACCGAGGCGTGGAAGTTGAATTCTTCGCCCCTTGAACCGAATTGTACCAGTCTGTCTGAAACTATCCCGAACTCCCTTTCTTTTGAATCTTGGAAAGCCTATCCTCTGTCCGGTCTTCAGTCCACGGTAGAAGTTCTGAAAGGCTTGATGGAGGTCTCTCAAAGCTTCTTGGGGTGCACACTTGGAACACTGATACATCCAGGGAAACTGGCGCTTTTTCAGGCTGTTGAGGAGCTTGTGCTGCTTGATGGCATCTGTGAACCGGTCGGATCCCTGGTTGTTCTTGAAGAGTTGGATACGTTGCTCGAGACCCCAGTTGTAGGCAAAACGAGCGATCCCAGCATGTTGGTGAAGGTGTGTCCTCTGCCGATTGTTCGGGTCGAGTTCGTACTTGTAGGCCTTGGTCACCAGCATGAGGTTCAGGATATCGTATTGTTTGAATATTTTAAGCTCATACAAAGTTCATTCAGAGCCTGGTCATTGCATAAGACGGCTATCTAAGCTATGTCTAGGTTTCCAGAAGCTGCCGCTAACCCTTTATTGCCTTCCTCTATACCCCCGATTGAGGTTCTTCATAGTGACTCCCTATACAGTAAGAGTTGATCGTCTTGAGATGGGACCAGATACTCCAGCTCGCATCATGGGAGTCATCAATCTCTCGTCAGAGTCCTTCTACTCAGAGTCTGTAGCAATTGACAGGGAGATATTACATCAAAAGGTTAAGCAGATGGAGAGCCAGAGGGTAGACATAATCGATGTTGGAGGCGCCTCAACGGCTCCGCAGGGAGTCTACAACACCCAGCAGATACCAATTGAGGAGGAACTACAGAGAGTAAAAGCGGGACTAGAAGCCATCATGGAGGTTGCTAGTGTTCCAATTTCAATCGACACAACATCTGCCATGGTGGCAGAAACCGCCCTAGATATGGGTGCGGCGCTCGTTAATGATACATCAGGTCTGCAAAGTGACCTGGAGATGGCAGAACTGGTTTCCAGTAGAGATGTGCCTGTGGTGTTGATGTCAATGTGCAAAAATCCATGCAAGAGTGTCCAACAGTCAATAGAAGCACTAAGCATGAGTCTGGATATTACACAAACAGCGGGGATTGCTAAAGACCGAATAATTGTGGACCCCGGCATTGGTTTTGGAAAGCCTCCCGAGGTGGATTTCGAATTGATTCGATATCTTCAACGATTCACCATGTGGGGGCATCCAGTTCTTGTGGGAGTGTCGAGGAAGGCCTTTATTGGTGATCTACTTTACCAGCAAAATCCAAGTGATCGACTCGCGGGAACCATTGCTGCCACCTCAATTGCTGTCGCTAGAGGCGCAAGAATAGTACGGGCGCACGACATACAGGAGGCGAGAGAGGCTGCTGCCATTGGAGCGAAAATAGGAGGATGGGGAAGAGAAACCGAACAAGGTGTGGACTTTCTAGGCATCCTTGACGAGCGGGCTGCAGAGATTGTCATTGAGCAGATAGGGACGGGTGCCGACATAAGACGTGCTCTATCCAGAAAAGCCGTCACTCTCAGTTTCTTTCTCAGGAACATTAAGACGCCTGCAGCATTGATAATTAAACAGGAAATGCTTTCTCTGGGTGGAGATGCAGCCTATCATACAGATGTGATTGACTCAGAGGTTGAGAGATCAGACGTGTTAGTCATGGGAACACCCCTTCAACTCGAGAGATTTGTTGACAAAATGCTTCGCATGGATTACTTTGGACTGCCTACTGTTGGAGAAAAAATCAAGGTCCTATTAGATGAACGTGAGGAGAGGCTTGGGTGACGGAGATGAAATGGGAGAATTGGGAGCCCCATTACAAGCGAATTGTCAGCAGTCTGAACCTTGATCCTGAAGCAGATCGCAATGCTACTTCACTTTTGGACTCACTAATTGGAAACAGACGTCAAGGCCCAGTTCTTGAGAGACTTGAGAAGACAATAAGGGGCCGGGATGTTGTGATCTGTGGTGCGGGCCCCTCACTGGAACGCCATCTCAAGAAGACAATTCCATCTATGGGATTCACTGATGTGGTCTACGTAGCCTCCGATGGGGCCGCGTCAGCTTTGCTCGAGTTCGACTACAGGTGTGACATTCTCGTGACAGACCTCGATGGGGACCCCAAAGCCCTAAGAGAGGTCATCCACAGGGGCGCAATACCAATAGTACATGCACATGGCGACAATATGGACAAAGTAGATGAGTTTGTTCCAACGCTGGATATCGTTCTTGGAAGCACACAGGTAGAACCGACTGAACGTGTTTTTCTCTGGGGCGGCTTCACGGATGGAGACAGAGCATGTTACCTTGTCACCCATTATGACCCATCCAGCGTAATATTGGCAGGAATGGACTTCGGAAATATGGTAGGTCGGTGGTCAAAACCAGGACATAGTTCTAGTTTTGTGGCAGACGATAGAAAGAGAAAGAAGCTGGAGATAGCACGTGAATTAATCTCGGACCTGAAATCTCGAATTGACCTAGACATCACTATATTGGAATAGTACAGCGAGTTAGAATGGATGGTCACGTCGTTTTGAGTGCAAACATGTAACCAAAGACTAGGAAGGCAACGCCAGCGAGAATCATTCCTAGTATGAGTAGACGGGTGGCATAGCCAGGCTGAAAGACATACTTAGAGGCGTAATACATGAGACCCAGACCCATGGTTCCAATCATGACCACGACCGATGCTACAATTCCTTCCATTCCTAGCTGAACATCAATCCCTGGCGCAATGAGAATTGGCGCACCCCCAGCGGGATTACCAGCTATTGCCGGTGGCGTTCGGATTAGTGTGTATATGTTTCCACCTAAGATAAACAGAATCGCTACGAAGGCGAGTCCGAACAAAACGATGTCCGGGGGCCTTGTAGGCATCCCAAACCTGGGTCTTGTGAGTCGTACTCTTGGTTTGATGATAAAGTTTGGCCACCAGGGCAAGTCAGCACACCTTGAGCGGTTTCGTTTGGCAGTCTGCTTTTAAGACTATCGTGGGATGAAAAGCTGTACCACACCAACATGAGGCGAGATAGCTGTCAAAGGTTTTGATAATATCTGAAAAGCCAACTGCTGCAAAGCGGATAGCTCAGGCACTAGATGAAACTGGCTCTCCAAACGAGGTGAAGAAACGAGGCGCTTCCTACTATGAGTGCAAAAGGGGCAGTGATACGCTCTTAGTTGTTTATGCTCTTGGGCATCTATTCGAGCTTCGTCAGACGGAGAAAGGATGGAAATATCCTAGATTATCTACGGAATGGGTACCAAAGTATGAGGTGAACAAGAAAGCAACATCTACCAAACCCATTATTCGAGTGATTAAGAGCATATCAAAAGATATCGATCAGTTCGTTGTTGCCACTGACCTAGACATCGAAGGAAGCCTCATCGGTTATCTTACACTAGTGTACGCTTGCCGTGCTGATGCTGAAAATGCAAAGAGAATGATATTCTCCACCTTGACAAAGAACGAGCTGAATGCTGCTTATGACAATCTGGCATCTAGTCTAGACTTTCCGATGATTGAGGCTGGACAGACACGACATGAAGTGGACTGGTTATATGGAATCAACCTGACCCGGGCCCTCACCTTAGCCATTAAGACTGCATCTGGTTGGTTCAAGATAGTTTCTACAGGAAGAGTGCAAGGTCCGACTTTGGCACTTGTAGCAGACCGCGACCAAGCAATCAATGTCTTTGTGCCAACACCTTATTGGACCATTCTTGCCACTGGGAGTCATAATGGGCATGAACTTGAGCTTGAGTACTCCAAGAAACGAATCGCAGTGAAGGCTCAAGCACTTGCGATTGTAGAAGTTTTGAAAGGTGAAACTGCTGTTGTTGACGACATAAAGAGCAAGAAGAATGCTCAAACACCACCAGCTCCCTTCAATCTGAGCTCTCTACAGTCAGAAAGCTACAGGCACTTTGGCTTCAAGCCTAGTAGGACTCTTGCAATAGCACAGAAGTTGTATCTAGAGGCGCTCATTTCATACCCAAGAACGGGGAGTCAGAAGATACCTCCCAGTATCAACGTAAGAGAGATTCTGAACGGATTGAAATCAAACAGAAAATATAGTGGACTCGCAAAGCAGGTTCTTGCTGGCGGCAGTCTGACCCCATTTCAAGGCAAGAAGGATGACCCTGCTCATCCTGCAATACATCCTACTGGAACCAAGCCAGCCAAGAGATTGACACCTAGCGAGGCAAAAATCTATGACCTCATAGTGCGCAGATTTTTTGCTCTTTTTGGTGAGAATTCTGTCAAAGAGAGAATTAGAGCTGATGTCAGTTACGAGGAGCATCTATTCTATCTCAGAGGCCTCAAGGTTCTCAAACGTGGTTGGATGGACTACTATGATCCGTATGTGACTCTCAACGAGAAACTGCTTCCTCCATTGAGCAAGGGCGATATCATCAAACTCGAAACAGTGAATGAGGATGAAAAATTCACATCTCCACCTCGACGGTTCAATCCTTCAAGTCTACTAAAAATCCTTGAGAAAGAAGGTCTTGGGACGAAGGCAACAAGGGCATCAATAGTAGATTCAGTCAGATCGAGGGGCTACACACTTGGAGATAAGTTCGAATTGTCCACTCTTGGATATGCTTTACATGAAACTCTACACCAGTATGTGCCAAAGATTCTATCCGCAGATTTCACTCGTCAATTGGAGGAAGAGATGCAGGGCATTCTAGAGAAGCGTCTTGATAGAGAGAAGGTCCTTACGCATGCAAAAGACGACCTTCTGGAACTCCTCAAACGTTTTCAAATGCAGGAGGAGGGAATAGGTCAGACTCTCGTAAGTGGGCTTCAACGATACTGGAAGGAAAAGGAAGAGGTAGGATTATGCCCTAAGTGCGGTGTGGGAAATCTTCTCATTATACGATCTCCAAAAACAGGAAAACGCTTCGTGGGGTGTTCCGAATATAAAGAAGGTGGGTGTGACCAGACATTCCCACTACCACAGAAGGGCACTATAACACCTCTGGGCACGCAGTGTCCCCATTGCGGCCATCATATGGTCAAGGTCATCTCGGGAAGAAGAACATGGGAAACATGTGTGAATTGGACTGAATGTCCGGGCCGACAGGCTGACTTGAAAGCTCTTGAAAAGAAGCGAGAGAAAGCTAATCAGGCAAAGCAGGGGGATTCGTCTAATGAGTGATTGTCCGTTATGTGGCCGTCCGAGTCATGAAGAAGGGCTATTGTGTCAGTATCATCAGCTTGCTAACGAGAATCTCCGTGATGCCTATGAAGTCTGGACTCGTGCATTAGGTATAGACTGGGACTCGTATCTTGATCATGTCTATGCTGTTGAAGGTTTAGGATCTTGGGTTCGAGAAGTAATTGAGCACATCAAGTCAGAAGATGGTTCTTTAGAATAGTCATCAATTCCATCATCAAAATCTGGTTCAGTCCACTCACCGCCATGACAATCATACATGATTGATTTGTCCATGCAGCTACTCTCTCTGCAAGTGTTCGGACAAGTGTCGCATCCAGACCAGTAGAAAACAACCCAGTTGAGGTTGGTTCTGACCTCCCTTGACCAGGAGGGATAGCCACTGCTGACAGGCCAAGTCGAAACTTATCTGACCCAGATATCAGCACAAGTACACCATTTTCGAAGTCCATTATGCGAACCATGATCTTGCCTTGGCTGGTATCAGACTCAAACTGCCTAATGTCATCGAATTCCATCCTTGACACCCAGATAATCAACGTGTGTCCCATAATAAAGCAGTAACGGCTGGTTGCAGAGCAACAGCGTTATCAATGGTTCCACTTCCACAATAATGAGACGTCAATGACTGAGAAACATACATACCATGACTTCTTTCCTTATCCGAGCGTACGAGCTGGTCAGGAAGAGATGATGGCAGGTATTGAGAACGCCGTAAGAGAGGGAACCAATATCTGTGCAGAAGCGCCGAATGGTTTTGGTAAGACGTGCGCAACGCTAGGCGGAGTTCTTCCTTGGGTCAGAGAAAGCAATGGCAAGATTCTCTATTGTGCCAGAACCCATAGGCAGTTGGACCGCGTGGTAGAGGAACTCGATGTCATTCTGGAGAAGACTGACGTCAGCGGGGTTTCTTTTCGTGGTCGGCGGCATATGTGTATCAACCAATTTGTACTTGAGAATGCAGACTTTGTAGCGCCAATCAGTGAGGTCTGTGGTCAGCTGAAGGCAACAAGACGGTGTGTCTATTATGAGAACCTCCGAGCAGCAGGATCACCTGCGGATTTGCTCGAAGACATGCCAAAAGGAGTATTGACAGCGCCGCAAATAGAGAAGATTGGAAGAAGTCGGTCCATCTGTCCCTATGAACTTGCCAAGCGGTTAGCAAAGGTCGTTGATGTGGTAGCGCTTTCATATCTCTATGTCTTTGACCCATGGATCATGGAAACATTCATGCCTGAACTTGAGACTCCCATGTCCAAGATGGTCCTTGTACAGGATGAGGCTCACAACGTTCCTTCTACAGCTCTGAGCTCAGCAAGCGACTCTCTCACAATCGGGGCAATCAGACAGGCAATGCGGGAGGCCACAACGTACAATGACTCGATATCAAAGGAGTTCTCTCGAGGGCTCGCCAAATGCATCTTAGACCAGACAGTGGGCATGAAAGAAACCGATGAGAAAGTAATCGACCCACGGGCCTTGTTTGACATGGCATTTCAGATCTCCGGACTGGGCACTGAAACCGATGTTCTGAGATACATGAGGGACTTTGGTGTCAATATACGCAGGGGTCTTCTCAAGGCAGGGAAGTTCCCGCGTTCATTCATTCATAGAGTAGCTGATTTCATGATAAGATGGCTGAACTGCATTGAACGTGATGACTACTCGTTTATACTAGCTTCAAGCCGAGGGAGAGGGGATAGTAAGAGGATTTCTCTGGAGCTGAACGCATTAGATCCAACTGCCGTGACAAGTCCCATCTTGAGCCTCGTACACAGCTCTGTTGCTGTTTCAGGAACCCTCTCTCCTCTGGACGCATATTCTGAGATGCTGGGATTTGGCAAAGATGCCATTACGAATGTGTATCATAGTCCATTCGCAACCCGCAATCGATTATGTCTGGTAGTGGAGGGCGTAGAAACCACCTATCAAGCTCGTAATGATGCCATGTTCAAGAGAATGGTGGACCACTGTGTGGCGGTGGCGCATGCAACGCCAGGCAACACTGGCATCTTCACAACTAGCTATTCCATTGGCAAATCATTGTTGAAAGGAGGTCTTGAGAAACGATTGAAAGTCAGGTTGTTTCAGGAAAAGCCAGGAATGAAGGGTACTGAAAACGACAAGATGATTGAGGGCTTCAAAAGTAAGGGAGAGAAGGGCGGTGCAGTCCTTCTGGGTGTTCAAGGTGGACGTAATTCAGAGGGTGGTGACTTTCCAGGTCCAACAATGGAGAGTGCAATTGTTGTTGGAGTCCCCTATGCAAGACCAACACCAAGTATGGAAGCGCTGATACGGTACTATGACAACCGCTTTGATAAGAAAGGACGAGAATACGCATATGTTCTTCCTGCTATGACACGAGCAATTCAAGCAGCTGGTAGGCCTGTCAGGAAACTTGATGACAAAGGAGCAATTATCCTTCTAGATCAGAGATTTGCATCACCATATCTGAAGAGGTTTCTACCATCTTGGTTAGCGGAAGTGACCCAAGTAATACCAGACAGCCCAAGTATTGTAGCTGAACAAGTTGATGCTTTCTTTGCAGATCATTGATCCAAATCACTGAGAATCTCCTCTAGGGTCATCTCATTCTGTAAAATTGATGATGCCTGTGCTGAGGTAAGAGACTGCCTGCCTTCGGTGACCTTTGTGACAAGATGTTTCAGAGATACAATATATCCCTCCTTAGCTTCAAGAATGAGATCTTTTTCAGTAATCGGTCGGCCCTTTCGAGAAGATATTATGGTTGCGGACGATTTGTCTGACTTGCCCACTCTAGTTGTGTGTCGTTCATCAACCATCTCGATTTGGATTCTATTGATGGCACTGTCCTTCATCCCACGCAAGTAGAGTGCTGAATATAATCGAGAACCAGTACCCACACGCACTAGTACGGAGTTCTGAAAATGTTGTTGAACAACAGCTATCCAGTGGAGAGTATGATTGACAGCTGCGAAGGGAGTAGATGCAGTTGTTGTATAGATTGCTGCACCATCAGCTGCAAGAGCCAATCCAAATTTCATTCCGGGATCAATACCAATGACTATGACAGAAGGGTCTCTGACATCAGAAAGACCAATCATGACCTCAATTGCGGTTGCATCATCATCAAGAGTTTCATCCACCAGCACTAGATAGCTTGCCTGATACTGAGAGGCTTCGGCTTCTGTTGTAATCACAACCTGTGACATGCCACATTTTCTATCATCAGGAGCACATAGTACAAAACCAATACCAAGACGATTCAAGAGGTTAACAACAAGATAACGGACCTTTGGGTTCCTTGTTGCAACTGCTACCTCGTATCTCGGCATACAATACTCCTTCTGAGTTAGGCTTATCACTTGTCTTGTGACAACATGAGTCCGGTGAAGGGCGATTTGATTCTTCCGTCAGGTGTGTCAGCTTTGGACAGGGTTCTCAATGGTGGACTTCCAACCGGCCTGTTCATACACTTCTATGGAGAGGCAGCAGCAGGGAAGACCACAGCTGCTCTCCAGTTTGTTAGTGCGGCATGTAGAATAGGTGTAAGAACTATCTACATCAACTCTGAGTCATCCTCACCTATAGAGAGACTAGAACAGATTTCAGGGAAGGAGTTCAGTGAGATCAAAGATAGATTGATGATTCTGTCTCCTAAAGACTTCGAAGAGCAAAGTGCACTGATTGATGACATAGAGCTATACATACGCAATGAAACTAGGCTTGTTGTTATTGACACGCTAACTAGGCTTTATAGATCAGTATTAGATGATCGAAAGACCAACTATCTCAACCATCGGGAACTCAATCGACAAGCTGGAATTCTGAAGGGATTAGCAAGAGAGAAGGACGTAGCGGTACTTGTTCTGAACCAGGTGAGAGGAAGTATGGATAGAACAGAAGATTTTGAGCCCGTAGCAAGCAATATACTGGATTATTGGTCAGACTATATTCTGAAGATGCGTATTGGGAGAGGATCCGGGGAGAGAGTACTGAAAAGATTAAGACCAGAAAGCGAACCATCGATGTGTAGGCTTTTCCTCACAGAAAGAGGATTGGCGCTGGAACCAAACCAGAAAGAAACAATGAAATGAGAAACTATTGGGGTTCTGTAGGAGTCACGCTAAATGTATGAAGCACTAGCTCTGCTAGAACTATCAGTGTGGCTGGGATTACCGGCTTGGATTGCCAATGCAACTCCAGTGATATTTGGAGGTGGTAAGCCAATAGATGGTGGCAGACATATGCGAGATGGTCGCAGAATTCTTGGCGATGGGAAGACGATACGTGGATTTATCGTCGGAGTATTCCTTGGTACTCTGACAGGATTGGGGCAGTATATTCTGGCTCCTTTTTTGATGCCCTTATTGGCAGAATTTGTCACCGTGACTCCCAGTATGGAGTATGTCCTCTTCATGACCATTTCCGCAGGCTTTCTTCTCTCTGTAGGAGCATTGGCTGGAGACATCATTGGGTCCTTTTTGAAGAGAAGAGTCAATGTAAGGAGTGGAGGACCCTCCCCAGTACTTGACCAGCTTGGATTCATAATCGTAGCTCTCCTCTTTGCATACCCACTTCTACAGCCAGAAGGAATCTATGCTGTGATACTCATTATCACTACAATGGTTATTCATTGGGTGAGTAACGCATTGGGGTACCTCTTGGGATTCAAGAAGAATCCGTGGTGACCATCTTAGAAGCCGTTCTTCAACAGGCCATTACATTTTAAAGCCAAGGGGAGTAGGTGCTTACCGGCCCTATCTATTTCGGTCATTGCCGCAGGGTCAATTGGTTTAGTAGAACCAATGTTACGACACGCCGCTTCTACAATACCCGAGTAAAGCAAACTAACAATGAAGGTATCAGCATGAAAGTCGCACAATGCATGCAATCAGATGTGGTATTTACCTACGTCCCTGGGACTCGAGAGGATGTCCTGCAACTTATGGCAGAGAAACAGGTCAATGGAATTCCTGTTGTGAAAAAGGGCACGAAGACCTTGGTAGGAATGGTCACCAGAAGTGACCTGTTGAGAAAGGCTGACGAGCCACAGTTGGCCATGTTGATGGTACGAGACCCCGCAACAGTCACACCTAGGACCCAAGTGAAGACTGCAACAAAGCTGATGTTGGAAAAGGGGTTCAGGCGACTTCCTGTAGTGGATAATGAAGAACTTGTGGGCCTTGTAACAGTTCCTGACATCTTAGGAGCAGTCCTGGAAGAGAACAAGAAGTATCAGGATGTCAAGGTCGGGGATTATATGAAACCGCAGATTAATGCCGCATGGGAAGAAACACCCCTTCCACTTGCGTATATGCTGATGGAAATGGCTGGCAAGAATGCATTGGTACTTGTTAATGAGGTAGGTGGAGTCACAGGGATGATTACTGTCAGTGACTTCATTCGATTGTCTGAAGTGACAACTGAGGATAATGTTTCAAAGACCTATAGTGGTACTGATTCTTCTGTCGAGTGGAGTTGGGACTCGAAGGACTTTCTAGTAGTGACTAAGAAATTGCTAAGGCTACCTAACGTGCCAGTCAAAGGTGTGATGACACAGAACATCATCAGCGTCAATGAAGTGAGCACAATTCCAGAGTGTGTCAGAATATTCAGAAAGAATGACATAGATCAGGCTCCAGTGCTTTCTGCGACAAACAGTCTGATTGGTATGATTGAGGACAGAGACCTGCTCAAACTTGCACTAGAAACAGAGTAAGCTCATAGATCTAAGAAGTCTGTGAGGTCGGTTTGTTCTGATACAAAGAGCGATTCCAGAGAAGAATTGATGAGTTTGAGTCGTTGACGGAGATATTGGCTGAGATCATGGTCGCGCATCATCTTCTCGGCAACTGCAAGATACTTTGAGATGTTCCTCCGACTCACCGTGAGTAATAGACCCTCTCCGCAGCTGCATGTCCCGGACATGGGTATTCGCCGGTAGATTCTGTTGCATTTGCGACATCGTATCTTTTGTGTGGAGTAGGCACGAAGATTCCCCCGAATGTCACGAATGAAGTGATGAGATAGCACCCTCTCAGCTACATCCCTGGAATCAACTGCATCAAGAAGAACTGCCAAGTCAAGCTGTGCTTCCAGTTTCTCAGCCATAGATCCCAGAGTCTTGTATCTTGTGTTCCGAGGACCAGCATCGATTGATGATGTATCATGAGTAAAACCGAAGCCCTCGTATTGAGCCTCTTTTCCTAGTCGAGTTTCGACAATATCAACGAGATGCTGGACTACTTTGGGATGTTGTGCTTCAGCCACCATCTCGTAGAACTCAGCTGGGTAACGATAACATACCTCTATGTTGTGGCTCTCATCATCAACCTCCTCAGGATTGAGGATGACTGAGAGAACAAGAGGAGCGTCCATGAAACCTCCTCTGCCCGCGGGAAGATATTCCTTAGAGAAGTTGATGAGAGCGTCAAGGACCAAGATAATTGCGTCTTCATCCCCGTCACAGTTCCTCCGTTTTGCAGCATGCCAGAAGGGGTGTGCATAGCAAACACTGGCATTGGTGAATCCAACAATTCTACCGATGATTCCTGCAGACGTATGTGGTGCCAGACCAATAACAAGCTGACCAATTGTGTCCTCTGGGGCTTTGAAGTTATAGTATCTCTTCTTCTTGTAGATCTTCTCCAAGCTGTCATCTATGAATCGTCCCACACGTACCATGTAGTCAGCGCAGTTCTCAGGCACTATTAGGTCCTGAACCTTTAGTTCGAGAATCTGCTGATCTGAAACTAGAGGAGCTCCTAAATGGTCGCTGACATAACCCAGCTCACGAAGCTTACGAACAGGAACTCCAACCTCTCGTGGTCTGAAATGTGTGAGGGGCGCATCTGTGACATCAAAACGCGCCGTTCCATCTCGGTAGCAATATACATCATGCTTTGCTCGAAGGATTCCCTTTCCAAGATATTCAGGAATCTTCAGATCACTTGTAAGCCCCAGAACAGCACGCAGGTCATATGACTGAGGTTCATCTATCTCTGTCTTTACACGCTCCAGCAGCGCCCTTATGTCAACTTTCTTCTCCTTTGTGCCGCGTACCATTGCATCAAGATGTAATGGACACATGCCTGTAGTCGGGTCAACTGGCTGACCACAATCTTTGTTGGAGCACCACTTCTGTACTTCTGTATGGTCACCACATTCATTGCATCTTGATTCGAAGGTTTCATTCTGACATGTAGGACAGACTCGATTCACAAGCTCAAGCTTGACGCCAGCAGATGGCAGTCTAGGCGCAGGTCTACTATTGTCAAGGTCATAGTCATGAACTCGGGAGGTTTGCTGTGTGCTTTTAGCCACTTTCTCCATTCTGCGTTCTGTAGATAGAGTACGACCTACAGGAAATAAGACTTGGACTGGGGGTCGCATCTTTCTCTCTTGAGCCTTCTCTGGCCGACCCATTCTAGCTCCGATAGAAAAGCCCATCTTGTCCCTCAAGGGTACTTTCGCACAGGAAGCTAGTGCGTCCAATGCATTGCTACCGACTGCTGTATCTTCCTTTTCACCAAGTTGTGATAAGATAGTCAGAGGACTGTCTATCAGCTCTATTCGTTTGCGACCATCTGTGAGTGAGTGTGAAACTCCTAGAGTTTCCAGCATGCCCTTGTATTTCTGGTCGTAGGGAAGAATCATTCGTTCCCCATCTGTACTATGCTCAATCTTGTGTTTCTTCAGCAGCCAGCTCCTGAGATCAAGCATGTTCTCCACGGTGAGTGCAGACCAGCGGTACAGGTATCTAGGATGAAGTGGTATCTCAAATTTAGTTGAGAGAAGGATGGCTTCCTCTGGACTGGGGATCCTGATTAGTGGTGACTCGATGAATGCGTCAACGTCTTCAGTGGTGACATCAGACCCAGCGAGCAGTTTCCGTATCTTTTTCTCATCAAGACTGGAATAGACTCTCTCAAGGTCATGTGACCACCACTCCTCGCAGTATCCCGAAGGGACCAATGGATGATTATTCTCTAGAAATTCACCTAGTGCAACAAGAATGTCGCCTAGGTAGAGAATACGTTTTATTTGACCCTGAAGTTTTCGTGCTTCACTGACGGAGAATACCTGTCTTACTGATTCATCCTTCAGCAAGACAATAGGCCCTTCTATTGTATCAACGGGAGCAACAATAGAACCTTTACCTGGACGTTCTGTTCGGATATGTGTTCCCGGAGCAAGGAACTCATCCACTAGGAACATGGTGGCGGGATGGACGCCAACTCCTGCGAGGCCTGTGTTGCGCGATCTGCCATATCTCAGTCTGAATCCACCCACACTAGAAGGATGCGAAAAGACCGGTCTCCCTCCAATTACGTCAGCCAGATAGTCAGACTTAGGCTCGAGCTTCTTCTCAACTGAATCTTCATCCTCAGCTGATGCTGCCTTTGACATCTTGGCAGCTAGATCATTCAACCATTCCCAGCCCTTAATCGAGTTCTCATTTACTATCTTGGCAAGCTTTGCAGCCCTACCTACAACTCCATCGTTTAGAACTAGAACAGCTCCTCCGCGAACACGATTGGTCTCAATTCTGTCTATGTCTCGGCTTCCAGTAACCTCGAATTCCTCTGTGGGTTCTCCTGTCAACATAATAGGGAGTCTGGTAGCAGCTAGCCTGACCAGTTCTGGTTCAACAGGATATTGCAGATGCACCATCCTAGCATATAGTTCCACTTCCTCCAGAGCACGTTCAATCTCACGTTCAGACGCAACAAATGGTGGCAGCTCTAGAACCTGGCGTACATAGTCAGCTACTAATACTGTCATTGCAGCTTCAGTACCACCCGCTGCACGAATTGGACCTGCCAGGTAGATAGCAAGGTATCTATCATCGCCTGCTCCTCTAATCAACACCTTGGAGATACCTTCCAGAGGCGCCGCTGTTATGCTTTCAGTCAGAATCGCTAAAGCCACTCGAACAGCTTTGTCAGCAGCCTTTTCCGAATCTGTGATTCCTCCTAGCTTTCCTAGTGCAATCTCGCCTGCAACTGCAAAGGCCACTTCTTCGCGAGTCTCATACTCGTTAATGAGCTCCCTAATTCGCTTTGCCACTCCAATAGGACCTTCGAGGGTGGCCTCTACACGGGCTGCAACATCGTAGGCAGGTGGAATTTCAACTCTGGTTGTGGGATCATATCCCATCGCTCTGGCCTGCCCTGCAATTTTATAGATTTTCTCGACTTCTTTATTCAGTGATTCGAAATATTGAGCGTAGCTCACACTGTGGCTTGGAAGGCTCGGTTCAGACTCGGTCACATCTCATCAGGCCTTTGTTGCTTGTGTACGTCTTTTATCTTTCGGCAAGACAAAGCTAGCTCGGCGTTTTTGAGTAGTGAGCTTTAAAGCGGAAACGCGGTACGTGAGGTTGACCAAACGCCATCAGTGGTCGTCAGGACGGTAATAGAAGTGCTCACACTTGAGGAAACGATCGAGCTCATTCTGAAACACACAGAATATCAACGTGATGAAGTTCTCAAAATGATTGAGGAGAAGAGAGAGGAGCTTGGTCCAGAGGTTGTTAATGAAGAGTCAGCTGCCATGATTATTGCACGCGAGCTTGGCATTGACCTCCAACAGGTCTCTGCGAAAGCACGGATTAGAATTGAGGACATAACTGAGTCAACTGGAAGAGTCCCATTGACTGCACGAGTTGTCAGTAGGAACCCAGTTAGAACCTTCACTAGGAAGGATGGAGGCGAAGGAAAAGTTGCCAGTCTCTTCGTTGCAGATGAAACTGGTGAGATAAGAGTCACTCTCTGGGATGAGATAACTAGAGTTGTTGATGAAGACATTGTCAAGATTGGTGATGTCATTCAACTACGTGGGGGCTACGTGAAAAAGGGACTGGGAGATGCTCTTGAGATTAATATGGGTCGCATGTCGGGTATAAAGATCCTTGATGAGTACGAGGTTGAAGACCTAGGTATTGATTTTGGCGAGACCCCATCTTCAAAGATAGGCGAGCTAAAAGAGGAAAAAATGTACAACATATCAATCATTGCCAAAGTTCAGAAAGTCTTCCCTCTATCAACATTCACCAAAGAAGATGGAACCGAGGGCAAGGTTCTGAGACTAATAGGTGCAGACGAGACTGGTGAAACAGGGTGTGTATTCTGGGACAAGGATGCAGAGGAAATGGAAAATGCCAAAGAGGGGGAGGTCTTCAAACTTCATGGAGCGTACACAAGGAGGGGCCGCTACGGCAATATCGAGATCCATGCTGGCAGGTCAGCCCAGATCGAGAGAGAATTGAAGGTCAAGATTGATGCTGTGAAATCAACTGTAGGAACTGCGTCTTCACCGGTCGGCAAGAAGGAGATTGCTGATATCACTCTAGAGATGCGTGACGTTGATGTTGAGGGGAAAGTTGTTCAGATATTCCCAGTAAACACGTTTGACAGAGATGGAAAGGAAGGTAGAGTGCAGAATATAATCATTGCAGATGCGTCTGCCCAGATCCGACTTACGTTTTGGAACGAGGATGTAGACAAGATCAAAGATCTCAAAGTAGATGATATTATCGGTGTCCAGCATGTCTATGCCAAGGAGGGCTATAGAGGCGGTGTAGAAATTCACATGGGACGTAGCGCGGACCTCACCATCAATCCAAAGGGGTCAAAACTCAAGAAATTGAAAGTATCAGCGGTTTCTGCAGCTGTACCTGATCCTATTGGTAAGAAAGAGCTTGGAGAGATCAGTGTTGACATGAGAGACGTTGATGTTGAAGGTAAAGTAGTCAGAGTCTTTCCCGTCAATACGTTTGAAAAAGACGATGGAAAGGGTCGCGTTCAGAACGTAGTCATAGCAGATGAATCAGCACAGATCCGGCTTACATTTTGGAACGAGGATGTAGACAAGATCAAGACCCTCAAGGAGGGTGATGTGATCATGGTCACTCATGCATATGCCAAGGAAGGATTCAGGGGTGGCGTAGAGGTTCATGTCGGTCGAAGGGCCGAGATTGAGATAAATCCGAAAGGATCCCGACTCGAGCAGTTGGAGCTGACAGACCTTTCATTACAACCTAAAACGCAGCCTGCAGGTAGAGTACTGATTGGAGATATTGACGAGGGTAGTGAGGGAAAGTCAGTCGAAGTTTATGGAATTGTAGTAGGAATCTCTCAGAAGAGCCCTATCTATCCCGCCTGTCCAAGCTGCAGAAAGAAGGTGGAAGAAGCAGAGGGCCGCTTCACATGTGCGGTGTGTGGTGATGTGAAAGAACCTGAATACAGAATGCTGTACAAAGTAACTGTCGATGATGGTTCAGGCTCCATTAGAACTACCCTCTTCGGAGAAGCAGGTGAAGCTTTGCTTCAGATGACGGCGAAGGAGGCACGGGAGCTCATTAAGAGCTCTGGGAATAGCCTTCAGCCATTGGAACAGAACTCTGATAGGACTCTGGGAAGATATGTTGCAGTCCAAGGTCGTGTGTCCAAGTTCAAAGACTCCTTGGATATCACTGCAAGCAGCATCACATTCCCTGATCCTGTGGAAGAAAGTAAACGAATGAGAGAGGCCATTAACGGACTAATGAGCTGAGGATAGAACATCCCTCAGTTCCATTCTATGATGTTGCCTTAATCAGCGCATTCATTCCATCAAGGAAGGTCTGCGCGTCGTCCATGTTGTTGTAGAGATAGAAGCTAGCTCTTGCTGTTCCTCTCATCGGGCTTATCTCCATTTGATAATGGAAGGGATGGACACAATGTGCACCAGAACGAATCATGACATTGAACTCGTCATTTAGAAATGCTGCAACATCGTGAGCTGCTTCTACAGTGTCCACACCAAATGTGACAAGGCCAGTCTTGATATTGATATCATCAGTCCCTAGTATATTCACAGAACTCAGCGATTTTAGCTCTTTTAGAACTGTGTCTAAGAGCGTGCGCTCGTGCTTCTCAATCTCATGCATCCCAATATTTTCGAGATATTCTGCTGCGGCACCTGCACCTATAGCTCCTGCATAGTTCTGGAGACCTGCCTCAAACTTCTCAGGGGGTGGAAGATACTCTGGCACAATCTGACCATTCTCGTAACGTACGTCTGAAACTGTGTCACCACCCACTAAGAACATGTCCATCTCGTTGAGGTGTTCTGACTTGCCATAGAGCACCCCCATTCCTGTAGGGCCACACATCTTGTGGACAGATATAGCAGAGAAATCTACATCCAGATCTTGTACATCGAGTGGATGATGTGGAGCATATTGGGCATCATCAGACATTACTAGAGCCCCGCGATCATGTGCAATCTCGATTATTTCCCTAAGGGGTGCAACAGTTCCAGTTACATTTGATGAATGTACGACCGAAATCAGTCGTGTCTTGTTGTCAATAATTCGTTTCCAGTCCTCGATGTTGAAGGTCCCATCCTTCTTCGCTTCGACAATTTCTATCTTCAGTCCATCTCGTCGAGCGCGTTCGACAAATGGCAATGATCCACTATGATGTTCAAGAGTTGTTGTTACAATTTTCCCATCACTAGGTAGTTTTACACACGCTGCAACGATATTTAGTGACTCTGTCGCATTCCGCGTCCAGATACACTCCTCAGGATCTGCTGCGTTGAGAAAGCTGGCAAATTTCTCTCTCGAAGCGGTATATGCATTGGACGCTTCCTCACCAAACTTGTGAATACTTCGCCCTCCACATGCAGGATATTGTTCGTAGTACTCGTTCATGGCATTCACCACTTGTGTGGGCTTGAGTGCCATGCAAGCACTGTCTAGGTACACAATGGGGCGTCCGTTGATTTTGCGGTTCAGGACTGGGAAATCATCTCTTAGATTCAGCATAACATCAATCGTCCTACGCCAATTGCCAGCGATATCCTCCCTTGCCAAGTTTCTTTGTGATTAAGCCTTTATCCACAAGCTGACGAGCGGCGACTATGAAGGTGTCTCCTCCGGGGCAGTCTTTACATATAGCAGATAAATCTTCGTCGCGAGCGGCTTCTAGAATCTCGGATGTTGTGAGTGGTTCTTTTGCGTTCTGCAGAATGTTCAAGACGCACTCTGCATTTCGTGAGAGGTCTGACATCGTGTTCAGCTGCGGGGCAGTAGCCAATAAGAACGCTTTGCTTTGGTGGTTTGGTTTTGAGGCATCATAAGGCTTAAATGAATTCCAGTCAGGTGCAGCCCGCTCTACTTCTATTGGGCTCTTTCACCCATTTGTGGAACATAGGTAGAGGTGAATCATCATGGGAAGAAGACGAAGACAGAAAGTGCGAAGGCGTCCTCAGAAACGCATACCAGATGTATATCCATGTCCTGACTGTGGAAACACTTCGATCAAGATTGAGTTGTATCGCAACAATGGTTTCGCCAGTGTCAAATGTGGCTCATGCGGACTTGAGATGGCTATTGACGAGGTCAACCCCTTGACAGAGCCTGTTGATATCTATGGCGCATTCATCGACAAATTCTACGAGAGTAGAAAGGCTGAGGTTGCTTAGTACAAAGGCCAATAATCAGCAATGGTTATAAGTGGAGCAAATCCGAGAACGCGGGATTCCTATGCAAGCCATACTCATCGAATCAATATTGTTCCTTGTCCTAGTTACGATGGGTATTGTAGCCTTAATGATGATCCTAGCCTATGCTGTCTGGGGAGAGGAAGAAGACGAGTAGGCTTGAGGAGTAGCGGAGGCTACTCATGATGAGTTCTGATGACCTTATTCTTCGTGCTTTTGAGAACTCAGCAGGACATATGGCAAATCTAGACTCTGTAAGAAGCATAGTGGAAGGGCTCGTCGGTCACGGTCATTCTCTCGAGGACATTTTTCAGAGTCTTGAGCGCGAAATGGAAGAGGCAGAAGTAACACTCCGAACTGATTTGCGCATATTAATCAATGAAACTCGACATCTAGTCAGAAGGAAGACTTCTGCATGACTGCGTTCTCACACCTTAGCAGGAATATCGTCGATTTCTTATCAACTCAAGGCATTAAATCAGCCACGCCCATTCAGGAAAAGGCGATTCCTCTAATTATGAGTGAGAATCAGAATGTACTCCTTCTCTCACCTACTGGAAGTGGAAAGACTGAAGCTGCAATCTTACCACTGCTGAATAAACTCCAGGATCTGAAGAATCAACGTGAGCTCTTCGGATTCTATATTCTCTACATCACTCCATTGAGAGCTCTAAACCGGGATGTTTTCAAAAGAATCGAAGAGCTGTGTGAGCATCTTGGGCTGACGGTGGCTGTACGTCACGGTGATACAACTCAGTATGCGCGCAGAAAGCAGGCTTTGAAGCCACCGAACTTGTTGATAACGACACCAGAAACACTTCAAGCGATTCTTCCTGGAAAACGTCTTAGGTACCATCTAAGAACAGTCTTTGCAGTAGTTGTTGATGAGATCCACGAGTTGGCTGATAGTAAGAGGGGGACTCAGCTCAGCTTGGGACTTGAAAGGTTGCAACATTTGGTTGATGCTCCGATTCAGCGTGTGGGACTCTCTGCAACAGTTGGTAACACTGGAGAAGTATCTAGTCTTCTTGGTGGATTGACACGGACTGTAAGAACTGTCTGGTCGGGCTATGAATCACGAAAGATGAGCCTTAGAGTAGAGGTACCAACTCCAGAGCAACAACACAAGAAGCTAGCAAGAAAGCTGTTATATCCCCCACATTCTGCAGCTCGACTTGATAGAATTGTTGACCTGATTAATGCACATGAATCAACAATAATCTTCACAAACACACGTTCTTTCGCAGAAACTCTCGGAGCTAAGATGATGGCAATGAAACCGTCATACGAGTTTGATGTGCATCATGGTTCCCTTTCAAAGGAAGTACGAATCTCAGCAGAGGAGAGACTGAAGAATGGTGTTTCCAAGGCGATTATTGCCACCTCTAGTCTCGAGCTTGGTATTGATATAGGTCAAGCAGACCTCGTGATCCAATATAGCAGTCCACGTGAAGTATCCAGGGCACTACAGCGCACTGGACGTGCAGGTCATGGAGTCGGCAAGACTGCAGAAGGTGTCATTTTAGCAACAGCAAACATGGATGACATAACAGAGTCAGGCGTGATTCTCAGGCGTGCTCTTGTGAACAAAGTCGAGAGGGCAGAGATACCATTGATGGCATGGGATGTATTGTGTCATCAGATCTGTGGGATTTTGCTGGATACACAGGAGATTGAGTTTGTTAATCTTTTGAGTGTCCTCTCACTTGCGTTTCCTTATCAGAGTCTGAGTTCTGAGGACCTAAACCGTATACTGGAGTTCATGATTGAAAAGAAACTTGCCTCCCTGGAAGACAGCAAAGTCACCCGAAATAAAAGAACGCGAGTGTTCTACTATGAACATCTGAGTACCATTCCTGATGTGCGTAAAGTCAATGCATTGGATTTGGCTACTCGTTCGAGCATTGGCGTTTTGGATGAAGACTATGTGATACAGAATGTTGCTACTGGATCTGTCTTTGTAATCAGAGGAAGACCGTGGCAAGTTGTCAGTATCGAGGAGGAGGAGGTACTCTGCGCTCCTGTGACTGACATTGACACGGAGGCTCCCCGATGGATAGGGGAGATGATTCCAGTACCTTATGAGGTGGCTACAGAGGTTGCAAAGGTGTGGAACATATTAGCAGAAAGAGATGAGAGCGAAGGCAGGGAGTGGCTGAGAAGAGAGTACAGCTTGGGTGAAGAGGCTCAGAATCATGTAATTGAGAAGGTACAGAAAGCTCTAACGGAGCTGGGCCTTCTGCCATCAGAGAGCTTGTTCATCATTGAGGACTTCCGTTCTGGGCTCGTCCTTCATTCGCCCTTAGGCACAAAGACCAATGAAACTCTTGGACTGGTTATCGCTGCGCTTTTGACTACTCGGATGGGAGTAAATGTCGCTGTCGAGAGAGACCCATATCGTATCCTGTTTACATCCAGTACTCGCATTGAACCTGAACATGTAGCTGACGTGTTGAAAGACTACAATGGAGAACAGGTAGCCATGATTCTTAGAAAGACAATCAGGACTACTCAAAACTTCTCATCGCGTTTCATACATGTCGGTAGAAGAATGGGCATCATTCGGCGTGATGCAAAGATGAGGGAGATACCAGTCAAACGACTCGTAAAGGCGTATGATGGGTCACCCGTGTTCGATGAAGCGATGAGAGAGGTCTTAGATGAGAAGCTGGATGAGAAACGGGTAGTGAATATCTTTGAGAGAAGAGGTCCAAGTGAACTAGAAGTAAGAATTGTAAGAACTGAGAGTCCTTCCCACTTGGCACGACTAATAGTTGAGGAAAAGACACGATTCGAGGTTATTGGAGAGATAAGCGACGAAGAGGAGGTTCTTGCCATGGTGGAGGATCGGCTTCTAGCGAAGCGTTTCAGACTAGTATGCATGGCAAAGGGTGACTGGAACTCAACACGGACCGTTTCAACCATGGACGATATTGTCAAGTGTCCTGTCTGTGGGTCCAAAATGGTTGCTGTGTTGCCTTCAACTGACAAGGAGTTTACGAAAATAGTTGCCAAACGGGTTGCTGGTAAGTCCCTTACAAAATCCGAAGAGAAGAAGTACAAGGCCGGTGGGTTGATGGCGACACTCGTATCTGATTACGGGAAGAGAGCATTGCTGGTATTGGCAGGACGAGGCATTGGAGCAACCACTGCAGCCAGAATCTTGAAACCAAGCCTCACAGATCGCCATTCGCTTCTAAGGGAAATTGCTAAGGCTGAGAAAGAGTATGCACGGACACGTCCATTCTGGAGGGACTGATTTGAAGACACCTCTTGTGGTCTTTGCTGGAAGGAGCAATGTCGGAAAAAGCAGCACAATCAGGGCTCTCACTGGTAGAAAGGTAAGAGTTGGTAAGAAGCCGGGAAGCACGCGATGGGAACTCATGATTGAGTTGGGCCCTGTGACATTGGTAGATATCCCAGGATTTGGGTATATGTCTGGAGTCAGTAAGACTGGTATCGAAGAGATGAAGACCACAGTTATACAGAAGCTCGAGGGTTGGAGTGATCGTCTTGCGCTCGCAGTTTTGATAGTTGACGTATCTCTTTTCAGAGAGCTTGTAGAAAGATGGGAAACGCGTGGTGAGATTCCCATTGATGTAGAGTTCTATACATTTCTGTCTGAAATAGCTCCACATGTCATTGTTGCTGCAAATAAAATCGATAAGCTGAAGAAACGTCAGCAAACGGCGGAACTAGAATATCTGACTTTCAAACTTAGGGAAGCCCTTCCAGAAATTGAACCAAATGTGGTACCCTTGGCAGCCAATAGGAAGCAGGGAATTCCAGATCTCAAGCATGCTGTGGAGCTAATTCTCCTGCAATCAGGTCTTGAGAAGCCTGAATGGTAATGCTATCTGGTTTTCTTCTGGATATAGAATACCACACCGACAACGAGTACTATTGACGAGATTAGGAGCATGGGAGTGATAGCTTCAGGAGCTTCCACGAATTCTTCTGACAGCCAATCGAGCATGTTCAAGAACAAACGTGCATTATCTGCTGAATAGAACCATTGAGTTTCCGAGTTCTCAATGTCAAGAGGGCGTCCAGAGAACATTATCGTGGAACCGGAAACGACTACTCGGCTCTTGTTGACTTCGAAAGCTGACAACCAGGATGGGAATGACCCGTTTATGGCAGAGTATGAGAGAGGCCGCTCTGCAAAAAGAGTCTGGTTGAGATAGGTGTAGTTAGCCATTGAGAATTCGCTTCTCTTGTATTGCGCAAATGATGTTTCATAGCCGGTTGCAATTGAGCTGACCAAAGAGATTGGTTTCAATGTTGCAGTCATCAGAACAAGCTCGTTGATGTTCTTGAAGATGGGATGTGTTGTGTCCCATGTGCTGGAGTCAAAAGTGATGACCCAGGGGGAAGTTGAATTCAATGTCTGGTTAATGTCAAACATTGCATCGCCCCAATACCTGTCAGCAGACGTACTATAGTTGACACTGAACCTTGGACCAGTGATGTTCAAAGAATCAAGAAGTCTGTTTATCGCAATTGTTTCTCCTAGGTCCTGAAATTGCGGCTCGCCCCAGTAGGACGAGTTCTGACCGATAGATGCATCACCCAATAGTAATAGAGAGCTGCCATTGTTCAGCATCTCATCTATAGCAGCCACTTCTGATGCTGTGAACTCATTGCTTCTGTCGGGGCTAGCAATTATCAAGACATCGACATCGCTCAGCGTATGATTGCGGATTGGATCGAGGTTTATCTTGACGTTGTACCTTGTGGACGCATTCACCATATCGAGCATAAGTTTGAGGCCATCTTCCTCATCTGTGGGGGAGAATTGTGGTGAGTGCTGTGAGTCATAGAGAATAACAATAGGATCAAGGTCAGCCTGTGCACTCACTGATACTTGAAAGCAGGATAGAAGGATCAATACTGCGATTACTGCTGAGATTGTACTTGATGCTCTTCTGAAATGTGGCATGAGCGTATCCGACCTTTGGCTCAGTCAGCGTGGCAGACTCTGGGCCGTGTTAAAAAGTTATCCTCAGTTCGATGATTGTATCCTCAAGACTTAATCAGTTCGCCGAAGTTCAGCACTCATTTTACGCCTCTCAGCATCAGTCGATTCAATTGATTTGAATTGTTCACGAATCTCAGCTATCTGTTGAGCCAGAAGGTGGTAGCACATACTGATTTCCCGATCTATTACCACTGAATGATAGAAACTGCGACATGTACAGAAGACTTGTGGAATGACTAGATATTCTCGTCTTTGCCCGCGCACAATCCATTTGGTGGTTCCACTCGGCTCAAAGTTATATTTGATGACTCTGCCCTCCTCAACTGCCCTGAGGGCCCGAATGAACCTCTTTTCATACTTGTCACGAAAATACTCGATATCATCCTGGGTCAGTTCGTCCTTGGAGAGGCGTTTGATTTCAGTGGGTAAGAGAGACATGTCAATCAAGAGTCTATACGCTCAGGTTAAAATGTTGTATTATTGAAGTTTCAATGCAATGGAAACCGTTTTCGAAGATCGTGCATTGGTGGTTCAGACAGATGACATGACGTTTCTATTGATTGCTGACCTGCATCTTGGATATGAACATGAATTATACGAAACAAAAGGAGTTTCGTTTCCCTCTCAGGACGATAAGATGCTAGAGCGGATTTCAACGCTAAGTGAGAAGTATTCTGTTTCAGAGATCTACATTGTAGGAGATGTCAAGCACACAATAACTGCGCATAGTCACTTTAACTGGAGCTTAATTCCCGATTTTATGTCAACACTCTCAGACATTGCTCCAACCTATGTGATTCCCGGAAATCATGATGGTGACTTGCTTCCCCTATTGCCACGAAGTATCACGGTGACGGATGTACACGGAATTGTAATTGGCAAGAATGAAAAGGTTGGACTAGTCCACGGACATGCTTGGCCATCTCCGGAGTTGCTAGACTCCCAGATTTTAGTGAGCGGACACAATCATCCTACACTTCGTAATGTCAGATCTGTAGATGCTCCAGATTTGGACAGATCGGACAGACGACGGTACGCTGGAGTAATACCGGTGGTTCTAAAGTCAAAGCTAGACAAGACTTGTGTACTCCAGGAACTAGGAGTCTTAGAAACTACCGATGAAAATACTGGCATTATGATTACGCTGCCAAGCTTCAACGAAATGTTCGCCGGATTACAAGTGAATATTCCAAAAACCGAGTTTCAGGGTCCCATATTCGAAAACCAGTGTGTTGACTTCCTTGATAGTGAAGTATACAGCATTACAGGGGTCTATCTTGGGACTGTCCAAGCCCTTAGACATCGGTTCAACGAAATCGTTAAATGATTCGCAAAGAGGACTCCCTCACACATGGGTCGGTGGTCTAGCTTGGTATGATTCTTGGTTCGGATCCAAGGGATCGCGAGTTCAAATCTCGTCCGGCCCACCAATTCATTTTCAAAATAGACTGATTAGACTATTTTCCCAGCTATTCCATGGAGCACTATGGCTGCAGATCCAGCAGGGCCAATGTCGACTCTTGCTTCTAGGCTCACGCAGTCCCCCATATCCATCTCCTTTCGTGAAAAGGAGCTATTACTACCAGAAAGAACAATCACAATTCGTTCTCCATTCCTGATTCTCTTCGTAATTGCGTCTGGGTTCACGCGCTCTTTGACAAGAACTGGAGACGTAATCATTATCGGCCTATCAACATCCAGCATCTCAAGGACATCACTAAGGTCTGGTAAGACTGCAAAACTCCCCTTCATTTTCATGGCAAGGCGATTTGACTCAGGCACTCCAGTCTGGGCTGCTGAACCTTCAGCCTTACATACTATGAAATTAAGAAAACCAAGTCCATAGACCACTTGGGCGGTTTCCATTACCTTGCTCACTGCATGAACGTTGTGAAGTACAACATAGACGTTTTTCATTGTATCACTCAAGATGTGTCTTGACCTCCTCTGCGATGAGATGAGATATCAGTGGTGGAACACTCTCTCCAACTTGATTGTATTGGCTGTCTTTTGGACCCGTGAACACGAATGAATCGGGATAGCTCATGAGTCTTGCGTGTTCACGAACTGTAAGAAGTCTGTGCTCAAACGGATGTATATAGCGAGACAGACCAATGATTGAAGTTGCTATCTGATCGGGAGTCAATCGTACCCAATTAGGCAGACTTCTCTTCTTACCAACTCGGAAACGTTTGGCACCATGACGCCATCGAGTTCTCCTGATTCGCTTTAGCTTGTCCTCAGTCACTGAATGGCGGACGTGGTTTGGTACTTCTCTATCTGGAGCAAAGATTGCATCCTGATCTAATGGAGGTAGATCCCCAATGGCGTCCATCACCCTTGGTGGGACTCCACGGGGAAGGCTCAGTTTCACATTGCTGATGAACAACCGAAGACGCTTGGATGGATTACCATGTTGATGTGCTCGTACTAAGTTAAACCATACATCATCGATTCCCACTCTTGCTAGCTCCCGACGGACTATCTCCTTGCCTCCGGCCTTAATGAGAGCAGCCACGTTCTCAATGAGAAACACCTCAGGAGATAAATCCCCGATTATTCTGATTGTGTCAAGTACAAGACGTGCAGTACCGGTCCCGTATATCCTTTCCCCAGCTGACGTGGCACTGTCTGGATTAGCCTGACTGTACTCCTCACAGGGGGGAGAAGCGATGATGATATCGGGAGAGCCACCTAGTTCACGTTCCAATTCAATCGAGTGAAGACTTCCAACATCTTTCTGGAGGATTTTAGCTCTGGGATAGTTCAGAGAGTATGTTTCCAATGCAACTGGATCGATATCAACGGCTAGATGGGTATCATTTGCGCTTGCAAAGCCAGCTGAAAAGCCACCTGCGCCCGAGAAAAGATCCAGCACTTTCATGTTAGCTATTTCATCTTCAATGACAAACAAGAGTCTTGCGTACGAAACTATCCAGTCATGGTCGGATTAGTGATTAAGGAAGAGTTCAAAAGTGGCGAATCGCCTTCCGACTGCAAATCTCAGGGACTGAGTGTAAGAGAATGGGCGAAGGCATAGGATTCGGCAAGAGTATCTTATTCGGCGAACATTTTGTGGTCTATGGACTTCCAGCACTGGCTGCAGGGATATCCTCAAAGACTGTGGCATATGTGAGTAAATCCAAGGATCTTGGCTGGAGGCTTGATGACAGAAGACCCGAAGTTTCAGGTTACAAGGCTAAGAAACTGGATGAACAGACTGTTTCAATCAATAATGTGATTCGCGCTGCGGGAATTGACCTCAATGATATGGGAATCTTCATCGAGTATGAAGGCGACTTGGTTGGTGCATCAGGCTTTGGTGCTAGTGCTGCGAGTTGTGTTTCTCTCGCTCGAGCGTTGAGTGACGAGTTTCACCTGGGATTTGATGATGACAAGATAAACGAGATTGCATTTGAGGGCGAGAAGGGCTATCATGGTACTCCATCAGGGATTGACAACACCGCATCGACGTTTGGAGGGCTCATCTGGTATATCAGAAACCTTGAGGGAGGACCGCCAACCTTTGAGAGGATGAAACTTGATGATTCGGTTCATTTGACAGTAGCATCAACAGGTCTCACAGCAAGCACCACTGAGGTTGTAGGGGATGTTAGAGATAGGAAGGATAAAGATCCAAAGTGGTTCGATGACATCGCCTCGGAATATCAGGATCTGGTTCAGGAGGCACGGGATGCCTTACTTAGGCTCGACATAGACCGAGTTGGGGCATTGATGAACAGAAATCATGAACTGCTGCAGGAACTGACAGTTTCGTGCAAGGAATTGGACGAGATGGTCGAAATTGCTCAGAATAGCGGTGCGCTGGGCTCCAAAGTTACTGGTACTGGACGTGGAGGGAACATGATTTCGATAACTCATGATACCGAAACCCAGAAACAGGTGTCTGATGCACTTGAAAAATGGGGTTCGCCCTTTGTTTACAATACAACATTCGGACTTTGAGGTGTGTAAATGATACTTGAGAAACACATACAGAATCTTGCTGAAGAAGGCAAACTTACAACGGTTCACAAGACAATCTCAAAGAACTTGGAGATTGCTGGAGTACTCAAGAGTCTTGAACCTGAACCTGTCTTATTCGAAAGCGTCAAAGAGGTTGACTTCAGAGTAGCTGGAAATTTGTTCTGTACAAAAGGACAGATTGCAGACTATTTTGGAATTGAAACTCGTGAGATTATCCCTACTCTCGCCGCTGCGATTGAGAACCGTAGCCCTCCAGAGATGGTAGAGAATGCAGCCTGTCAGGAGGTGGTTGCAGAGAGGGTTGATCTTGATAAATATCCGATTCTTCTTCACAATGAGATTGATGGAGGACCTTACATATCCTCAGGTGTGGTTGTCGCAGCTGATCCTGAATATGGACAGAATCTAGACTTCCATCGGGCAATGCAGATTGGCAAGGACAAGATGGTAACAAGAGTGGTCCGAGGCCGTGATTTCTACAAGTTTCTTGAACGAAATGGCGAAATTGACGTCGCGTTTTGCATTGGGAACACAGCAGAAGTGCTTGTGGCTGCTGCGACCTCTGTAGAAACCGGTGTCAATGAGCTTGAGATTGCCAATGCGCTCAGACCAATCAAAGTCACAAAGGCAAAGACTGTAGACCTGATGATACCTGCGGACTGCGAGTTTGTCTTTGAGGGAAGGGTGGCATTAGAAGAAAAGCATGATGAGGGCCCCTTCATCGATTTGACTGAAACAGTTGATGTAGTCCGTCAAGAGCCCATCTTTGAGGTCAAGAAGGTAACACACCGCAAGACCGCTATATGGCAGGGTCTGCTACCAGGTCGCTCTGAACATAAGGTGCTGATGGGAATGCCGAGAGAGCCCACGGTCTTCAGGAGTATTAAGGAGAGTGGTGTTGATGTCCTAGACGTCAACATAACTCCCGGAGGATCGAGTTGGCTGCACATTGCCATTCAGGTCAGGAAAGAGCACGAAGACGATGGGCTGAAGGCAATTGAGGGGGCATTTAAAGGACACAAGAGTGCTAAGCATGTCTGGGTCTATGATGAGGACATAGATATCTACAATGAACAGGAGAGGGAGTGGGCTATGGCAACCAGGTTTCAAGGTGATATCGACCTTCTGATCAAGGATCCAGAACCAGGTAGCTCGTTAGACCCGAGTGCTGAACCAGGAACAAAGTTGACTACTAAGATTGGATTTGACTGCACTAAGATCATGGACACCAAGGGAAAGAGCTTTGAGAAGGCAGAGTTCCCAGAAGTTGATATGAAGAAGTTCTTAGGTGACTGAAATGGGACTGAAACTCACGGCTGATGAGAAAGAGATGCTTGATGGAAAGCATGGAAAGGCAACCCAGAAAGCAATGGAGATAATCACAACCCTGGGAGAGATCTATGGGGCTGAACGACTTATACCTGTCACAAGCGTTCAGATTGCAGGTGTTTCATATCATAATCTTGGAGATGCAGGACTGGAGTATCTCTCACAAATGGCTGAAGATGGCCAAACTCGTGTCTTAACTACGCTAAATCCAGCTGGGATGGATATGCTGGAGTGGGAGAAGCATGGAATCAGTGAAGAGTTTGCTGAGAACCAGCAGAGAGTGGTCGATACTTTTGCCAAAATGGGAGTAGTGACCACTTGTACATGCACGCCTTATCTTATCGGGAATCTCCCCCACTACGGTGAACATATTGCATGGGCGGAGTCCTCAGCTGTGTGCTTTTCAAACTCTGTGATTGGAGCCCTTACCAACAGAGAAGGCGGTCCTAGTGCCCTAGCCTCCGCCCTAACTGGGAAAACAGCGGAATACGGGTTCCATCTGGAAAAGAATCGGATGGCACAAGTGGGATACTTAGTCGAATCTGAATTGAAGAACACAGATGAATTCGGTCTACTTGGAAAGGTAATAGGCGATAGGACAGGTAAGAGAATCCCCTACATCACAGGTATCTCTCATGCGACCACAGACCAGTTGATGTCGTTTTGTGCTTCAGTTGCCACCTACGGAGGAGTAGCACTCTTCCATATGGAAGGTGTCACACCAAATCGTACAACTATACCGGACATCACTGAAACTGTGACTAAACAGGACCTTGAGAAAGCTAGACAGGAACTTGATGACGAGGATGCAGAGATCGACTTCATCAGCGTTGGTTGTCCACACGCGAGTATAAACGATATAGCGAGGATAGCGGATTTGCTTGATGGAAAGCAGGTAGCTGAAGGAAAGACTGTTTGGATCACCACAGCAAAGCCAACCAAGGATGTTGCTATCAAAATGGGGTATTATGACAAGATAGAGAAAGCTGGAGCTTATCTAGTGAGTGATGCTTGTTGTGCGGTGGCACCGCTTAAAGGACGTTTCAAGGGACTTATGACAGACTCTGCAAAGGCATGCTTCTACGCAAGAGGGAAGAACAAATTCGACATCAAAATCAGAACTGTGGATGAATGCATTCAGGAGGCGCTTGCATGACTGAGTTTCAAGGACGCAGAATCTACAAAGGAAAAGCTGAGGGAAACGCACTTGTGACAGCTGTTGACATCAGCTTCTATGGAGGAGTTGATCCGGAAACAGGAGAAGTTGTAGAAAAGGACCATCCGTTGGAAGGCAAGTCAGTGGCTGGAAAGGTGCTGGTCATGCCAAGTGGTAAAGGATCAACTGTCGGCTCGTATGTCTTGTATGCACTAAAGAAAGCAGAAAAAGCCCCAGCGGCAATAATCAACAAAGAAACAGACCCGGTCGTCGCGGTTGGTAGTATAATCTCCGAGATACCAACCGTAGATGGTATTGAGATTGAAAAGATAAAGACAGGACAAAAAGTGGAGGTCGACGCCGATCGTGGCATCGTCTCCATTATTGAGTAGCAGGTTCTAGAACCGCTGGACCTGAGGCTCGAAGTCCTCAGCCGTGAAGGCGGTTTCCTCTTCCTCTGTGAGCGTACCGCGTTCCCGTAATACCTGACGTGTTAGTAGGAAATAGACAAGTGCCAGTGCTTTACGACCTCTGTTGTTTGAAGGAATAACGAGATCCACATTGGTTGTCTGGTTATCAGTGTCACACAAGGCAATTACTGGAACGCCAATCCTTGCAGCCTCAGAGAGTCCTTGCTGATCTGTACGAGGGTCAGTAAGAATGACGAGTTCTGGCTCTACATAGACCCTGGGACCAGCAATGTTGGGATTTGTAAGGGTTCCTGGAACAAAACGTTCAGTGAAGGCATTTGCTCCAATGTAGTAGGCAAAGGTCTCTACAGGACGCTTTCCATAAACACGACCGGATACCACAACAATCTTTGAGGCATCGAAACGTGCAATGAACTTGCCTGCTGTTCTGATTCGCTCATCAGTTTTCCTTACATCTAAGACGTAGAGTCCGATTGGACGTTGACGGTAGACAAAGGGGTCCATGTCTTGGGTCTTTACTTGGGTTCCTATGTGACAACCTGCAGCCAGGTACTTGTCCATTGGAGTCAGTAGCTCGGCTTCTGGAATCTCTATCTCACTCATTACTGGTTAGCCTCCGCAGCGTCTGTTGTGGCAAAAGCCATGAAGCTGTCAATAATATCGATATGTGACAACAACATTCTCCTGCAACAGTATCTATGAAGGCCCAGATTATCTAAGACGACTGCTGGATCTTCTCCTTGGCGAACTTGACGCTTGAATTGATCGAACTTGTCAGCTACTAGTTTTCCACATGTGAAACAGCGTATCGGGATTATCATCTTCATACCTCACCTGTAAGACTTCTGATAACGGGAGCGTGCAGAAGGCCCACCAAACTTCTTTGGTTCTGTGCGTCGGGGATCACCGACCAACATAGTCCTGTCATGCTCCAACATTCGAGAGCGTGCCTCATAGTCTTGGCTCATACGGAACAGGCCTGTCGCAATAGACATGCGTATCGCATCAGCCTGGCTCATAACTCCTCCGCCACGAACACGCACTCTGATGTCATATCTCTTCCAACCATCACCGAAGAGTATCAATGGTTCCATTATCCTCATCTTCGCGACCTCAGGCTGGTGTATCTCAAGAGGTCTTCCATTGATTCTGATACGTCCATTGCCATTCTTAATAGTGGCCTTTGCTAATGACGTCTTTCTCTTTCCAGTTGAAACGACTACTCTAATCGCCATTTCATACGACCTCCGGGTTTCTCCATCCGAGTTCATAGCTCAGATTCTCTATTGTGATGTACTTTTGTCGGAGACTCTTGTATTGAGAGCCTTCGAGTACAATCTTCTCTGATTCCGCAAATTGCTTAGGAATGCCAATGAAACATTGCACTCTCTTGTAGGCCGCTTTACCGCGAGGGGTAGGCCATGGCAACATGCCTCGAACAATCCGCCGGACCATCTTGTCTGGGCGACGATGATGGAATGGTCCCTTTCGGGGATTATAGGAGGTGCGAATATTGAACTTCTCTTTGTAGGCTTCAATGACAGTATATTTGTCACCAGTGATTATGGCCTTTTCAGCGTTCACTATAGCCACTCTATCGCCGAGAAGAGCAGCCTTTGCTACCTTGGAGGCCAATCTTCCAATGACCATGTTCTCGGCATCGTAGACTTTCACTTCTTTCTCGCTCATTGAAACCACCTAAATGATAATTGTCACTCCCTTCCCCTTCGGGACTTTGGTCAGCAGTTCATCAATAGTGATTAATGAGCCCCCTGCTCCTACAATCACTGAACGGGCTGAAGCAGAAGCGTTCAGAGCTGCGACGGTCACCTTATGGGGCAGAATGCCGGAGCCCAGAACCTTTCCTGGGACAACTACTACGTCTCCAGCCTGGGTATGGCGTCCTATCTTTCCTATATTGACTGTGGCTCTTTTTCTAGCGGGACGTGATACTAGCTCTGCGACCCTCTTCCAAATCTTCACATTATGTTTGGTAGATATCTTTCTCAGCGCGTTTATGAGCGCACGAGTGTTGGGGTCGGTTGGTCCTGATCTTACCAATTGCGTTCACCTCAAAGTTTGTTTACAAAATCGAGAGAGACTCTGATTCTGTCCTTCAGTGTGTCTGCTGCCTTCTCCACGATTAATTCTGGAGATAGTGCGCCTGTAGACTCGACTTTGAAAAGAAAGGCGTCATTCTTTGATCCTATCGTAATTGCCCCTGGTTCGCATTCCTGAACACATAACTCACACATAGTACAGTCCAAGGTGTTCTGAGTTGCTAGTGTGTCCTTGTCGATTACGAAAATCTTCTTCGGGCAGACCTCCACACATGCCTCACACTTCGTGCATTTGTCCTTGTCAACTTCAACTATTGGCACATACTTGTATGCCACAGTGGCCACTGGTTGGAACTTAGCATTCTCAAGACCAGTTCCTAGACGTGCGTACGCTTCGATAATGAGCCTCTGGTTTGGTGCGAGCTTGACGAGGGGTATTTCTCCTGACGCAGGATTCACCTTGGGATCCTGTGACACTAAATCACCTGAGTAAACTACTTGATCTTCACTACCGGACTCTGTTTCAAGGGTAAGAGTGCATTGACATAGACTGCAGCCTTTTCCCTCACAATCGCAGTCCTGAGGGAGATTATAGCTCTCAAGATCAGTGATTAGAGGCACTAGACCAAGTCTGTGAGCGAGAATCTCATCATACATGACACTGGTATTCTCAAGCACAAGCACCTCATCAATTGCCATTGCAGGCACTCGGGTAAGCATAGTTCTCCGGAGTGAATTTGCAAATGCAACATCGATACCTTCCACAAGAAAGTGGAGAGCATCATCTTGCCGGTATATAATCATTATTTCCATTGGCTCACCTAACCGTGGAGGTGTTCACCCAAAACACATTATCCCGGACGGACTCGCTACGAGGCACCGCCTGATAGCTCTCTCGCCCGTGCCCTGGGCGACTTCCTCAAACAGAGGTCTGTATAAAAGCATTACCTTAGGACTTCAATGCAGGAGCGCCAAAACACGTTTGAAGTGTCTATGCAGCCGTGCGAACCATGTCTTTGAGACCATTGATAATTAGTTTGTAGCCATGAATACGTTGCTTGGGATCAATTGCCACCATTCCATATGTAGGAACTCCAAGCAAATCCTGAACTGATTCGGGCTTCATGGACCCAGGAATATCCTGTTTATTGGCTATCGCAATCACTCGAGCCCCATTGAACTTTTCCTTGTATTTATGGAGAAGCTGACGGGTCTTGAGAACGGCCTTGGGATTACTTTCGGTGACCAATACTACCATCATACTACCCCTCATCAGATCGGCCCACATGAACTCAAAATGGGACTGGCCGCCCATCTCGACTAGTGAAACCTTGGTAGTACTGTCAAGTGTAATGGTTCCACAATCCATCCCTGCCGTTGGCTGATAGTTCACCTTCAGCTTCTGTTTACTGTCAGTCAGAAGCTTGATGAGGGTGGACTTGCCTGCGTAACCAGAGCCCATAAGGGCGACCTTGACATATCGAGTCATGTTTCTTGACTCCTTTATGGTCATCACTTCAGCTGTTAGATTGCAAACATATCAGCTGATGTATTTCCCACGTAACACTAACTGCTGCCCGGTGCGGGTTGATGTGATACTTAAGGCTACTGAGAGAGGTCAAATCATACTGAAATTGGGCGCTCAACAGAAGAGCTTAACAGGGGTAGCATAACCACCACTTTGGAGCTGTTGACATGTCCATCGTAGATCCCCAATTCATAGTGATAAGAAAAGGGGCTCTAAGTAAGGTGGATGACTTCTTGGAAGACTACAAGAAGCCAGTTTTCGTAACTGATGAACTATTACATGCCGAATACAGAGAAACCATGGAGGACTTCATGGGTGGAAAAGTGACTTGGCTATTAGTATCCGAGTACGAAAAAGGGGAGTCTTCGAAAGCACATGGAAAGGATATCATACTCGGATTTGGGGGAGGACGAAGTCTAGACACAGCCAAGCTATTGGCAAGGGATACTAGTCTTGACTGGATAGCAGTTCCGACGGCTGCATCTCATGATGGCATGGCCAGTGATGTCGCATCAGTGAGTCACAATGGATATAGATACTCAGAGAAATGTAAGAGTCCCATAGGTGTCATAGCGGATCTCTCTATCATTGAAAAGGCACCCCCTAAGCTTAAGCTGGCTGGAATTGGAGATATCATCTGCAAGGCATCCAGTCTAGGTGAGTGGCGTCTTGCTCATGAGGAACGTAACGAGCAATTCGATAGAAGAATCTACAGTCTGGTTAAGTCAGCACTTGAGTCCGTTTTGCATGACGAGAGCTTGGAAACCTTAATCCGAGCAGAGATCGATTCAGGGAGAGCGATGAGCATCTTCGGGAGCTCAAGACCATGCTCAGGCACTGAACATGCAATCTCACATGCAATGGATAGGGACCTAAATGAACTACATGGCCTTCAGGTCGCTTTCGCAATGCCGCTATGTGTCCATTATCTTGAAAAGGCAGGGTATAGCGACTACAAAGCAAAGGATATGCATCAATTCCTTGTAGATCATGCCATGCCAGCAGGTCTAGACGATGTTGGCATCTCAAGTGACCAGTTTCTTGTTCATATCCATCACGCCTTGGATATAATGAGTCGTCGAAATCGGTATTCTGTCCTACAGCATCTAGAAGTTGATGATGCAGACATTATCAAGACCATGAAGAATCTCGGCTATTTCTAAATAGCATGACACTTCGACAGTTTTAAAAGAAGTTGGAGATTGGGCCGGTGAGAACACATCCAAGAGCGGATGTGTCTATCTTATTCATACCAATGAAGTGAGAACAGAGGTAGAAAAATGCCAAAGCCGTCATTCGTTGAATGGGAAGCTACTGAAGAGCTTCAAAAGAAGGCCCTTGAGGCACTTGAGGTTGCCAAGGACACGGGCAGAATCAAGAAAGGAATTAACGAGACAACAAAGAGCATTGAGCGAGGACTTGCTCGTTTAGTGATTGTTGCAGAGGATGTAGAACCTCCAGAGGTCATCATGTACATCCCAGGTCTGTGCGATGACAGAAAAGCACCCTACATCTTTGTACCCAGCAAGAGGGATTTAGGAAATGCAGCCGGGATTGAAAGACCTACAGCAGCTGTAGCTATTGTTGTCGAAGGGAAAGCCAAGGATATCTTGACCGATGTTGTCGAGAAGATTGGTGCTCTGCGTAAGTAAATCTTAGGTGATGGCTTTCGATGAGCAAGAAAGATGATGAAGTAGTGACTCCAGCAATCCCCGCTGAAGTGATTCAACTGCTGGGGCGAACAGGAGTGACCGGAGAGATCACTCAGGTTCGAGTCAAGATTCTGGAAGGCAGGGATAAGGGGCGAGTCCTCACACGAAACGTGAAGGGACCGGTCAGAATGGGTGATATCCTCATTCTCCGTGAAACTGAACGTGAAGCCAGAAAAATGAGGAGGCGCTAGCTGTGGTGGGAACACAAAAGTGTATTTTCTGTGAGAAAGACATTGAGCCGGGAACTGGATCAGCCTTTGTGCAGACAAAGGACGGTTCAGTACTGTGGTTCTGTTCCAATAAGTGTAAGGTAGCCAGACTCAAGCGCAGAATGAAGCCTAGAGCCACAAAGTGGACAAAGGGCTTCCAAAAAGGCGGAAAAGCCAAGTAATCAGCGCTTTCCAGCCGTTCAAGATGACTTAGGTGGCACAAATGTGCCACTAATGGTCTCTACTCCTTCTTTTCGACTTCTTCCTTGATGAAGTCAAAGACCGCTAGTGCGAGTGCCTTAATCTCGCTCTCATCAACACCCTCAGAGTCCCTTCCGAAGAGATCTTCGAGGGATTCTAGGACTGCAGATGATGTGTCATTCACATCGATTGATGACTCAACTAGGTCACGAATCTCTTTGGTCAAGTCCAAATTTGTTGGAGCGTATTGCTCAACGTAGGCTTGGGCTACTTTCTCTGCATCATCAGACTCTTCGAGACCGCCCTCCTTAATCCACAAGGATGTCTCAGTAGTTGCGGTTTCAAGCCCATCTGATGCATGTGCTATATTGATGCCAGACCAGATTCCATACTTACCTCTAAGGGAGTCTGGCGTTGCCTTCTGCACAAAAGTAGCGCCGAGTGCGTCACGAACGCCCTGTATGACATCATCTGCCTCTAGAATCATTGCCAAGACTCGAGCTGAGGAGATAAACTGAACCAACCATGGGAAGAAGGGCTTTTCTTTATGGACATCATAATGCAGTTTTGCCAGTGACTCAGAGACCTTCATCTCTTTGAAGGCCTTTACACGAAATCCCCGACCCATGAGATCCTTGAGAACTAACGCACCAACAGTCCTTCTGATGGTGCCATCAGGCTTGATTACTACGAGTGAACGCTCCATCACTATCATTCCTGCGTTGTATCCTATCGCCGCGACGAAGGACGGACCTATTTTAGGCTTGTGACAGGACAAAGCGACAGTTTGATAAACACCAACACGTGCCCCGCTGCAAGTCTTCTTGTGAGGTGTCACCGATGGCTGATTCCGGAGCAGGCAATAAAGCCAAATTACGTTCGCCAATAGTCACCGTGCTGGGACACATAGACCACGGTAAGACCTCTCTTCTGGATAAGATGCGTGGTACTGCAGTGCAGGATCGAGAGGCTGCTGGCATAACTCAGCATATAGGAGCATCATTCTTCCCCACTGAAACCATAGAGGCAATCTGCGGGAATCTTCTTGAGAGTACGAAGACAGAACTGACTATTGACGGTCTTTTGTTCATTGATACTCCCGGCCACGAGGCATATTTGAATCTCAGACGGCGTGGAGGTGCGATTGCGGATATCGCGATACTGGTTGTTGACATCAATGAAGGCGCACTCACTCAGACCTACGAGTCCCTGAAGATTCTACAGTCAGGAAAGACTCCCTTTCTTGTAGCGGCAAACAAATTGGACAAGGTCCCTGGATGGCGAGAGAGGGAAGATATGAACCTCTTCCAGGCAATTAAATCGCAAGGCACATCGACTCAGTCTGAGGTCGACAGGCGACTGTATGAGATTGTTGGAGCCCTTTCAGCTAACGGCTATAACTCAGAGAGGTTCGATAGGGTCGAAGACTTCACCCAGACAATAGCTATCGTACCTACAAGTGCAAAAACAGGCACAGGGATTCCTGAACTTCTCATGGTCCTTTCTGGCCTAACCCAACAATACATGAAAGACCGATTGCATATCTCTGAAGGTCCAGCCCGGGGGGCCATTCTAGAGGTCAGAGAAGAAACAGGCCTTGGTGTCACTCTGGACACGATTATCTACGAGGGCATCCTCAGGAAGACTGACACTGTGGTCATCGGCGGGCTTGATGATGTGATTGTCGCAAAGATACGAACCCTATTGCAGCCCAAGGAGCTTGATGAGATTCGTGATCCAAAAGAGAAGTTCAATCCTGTTTCAGAAGTACATGCAGCTGCAGGTGTCAAGATAGTTTCGCCGGATATTGAAGGTGCTGTGGCAGGTGCACCTGTATATGCAATAGACAAGAAAGGAGACCTTGAGGCAATGAAGCAGAAGGTCCGGGACGAGGTGAGCTCCATCCGAATTCAGAGGGACTCCTCCGGAATAGTAGTCAAGACTGACACTCTTGGGTCTCTGGAGGCTGTGACCCAGTTCCTGCAGGATCGGAAAGTCCCAGTCAGAATTGCAGATGTCGGAAACATAGTGAAACGCGACATTGTCGAGGCCAAGGCTGCTGGGGATACTGAACCTTTGAACGCTGTTGTACTGGGGTTCAATGTGAAATTCGCTCCTGACATTGAAGACTTGGCTGCAGAGTATGGTGTTGAAACCTTTTTGAACGAGGTCATCTATCGATTGTATGACGATTACAATGCTTGGTTGATTGTTAAACGAGAGCAGGCAAAAGCAGAATCACTTGGGTCATTAATTAGACCTGGAAAACTTGAGCTAATTCCCGAGTATGTCTTCAGACAGAAAGATCCTGCGATTGTGGGCGTGAGGGTCCATGGAATCATCAAGCCGAGAACTGGTCTAATCAACTCGGATGGTCGACGAATTGGTACAATTCTTCAGATTCAGGACCGTAGTGTGCCTGTGGATGAAGCAACTAATGGAATGGAAGTTGCTGTTTCCATTAGGGGACCCACCATAGGTCGTCAAGTGAAGAGTGATGAAGTACTCTATACGGACATCCCCGACAAGCACATTCTTGCAATGAGAAAGAAGTTCTTGGATGACCTTTTGCCCTCTGAGAAAGAGGTACTGCAGGAGGTCACAGAGATAAAGAGGGCTGCTGGCGCATTCGTTTAGACACGCATTGAGTGACGATTGACAACGTTTTTAGGGAAAACTGTGGAAGCCCCATCTGCAGCGGGTAGGGTTAGGTCGTTTGCCGCGACCTGTGACCGGTATGGCAATAGCTGGAACCAGTAACCAAGACGGAGGACGAACCCGGATACTCACGTGTCCTTTCACTGGACGTCGACGGGTGGTCTCTGAAGTCTGTCACTGCCATAGCAGCATTTGTAGGATTGCTGTGATTGGCATAAACTACCGAATCGAGTCAGGCCCTGGCGGGAACAGCTCTAAGGTGGAGTGGTGGAGCCTCAGAGGGTGCTGCTCTGAGGAAGGTGATTGATAGCACTGAGAAGAAGGACGTTCGATGTTGAGGGGCCGTTGCACCTTCTAATCCTGGTTTATTATGAAGTGGTTTCTGTGTTTATGATCGTCGTTTTGAAGCATATACCGAGAATATAGCAGTGCTTCCTACAATGAAACTTAGGCCAGCAATCCACGCATATGGAGAAGGAGGAGGGTCAATGACAGAAATAACTGAAAACCATACTCCAGATGTTGACCAATGCCCTAGTGTATCATTTGCGTACGCTTTGTAATACCATATTGATCCCCAGTCATCGACCTCCCAAGTGTAGTTGAGGATCCATGCAGCATACAAGTCTGAATACATTTCTCGTGGGGAATAAGACATCGTCACGTTGTTCCATGTCAGTTCTTCATTATCCCATTCCTGAGCGTTGGCCCAGCTTCCAATCACAGTATCAACTCCATCGGAATCAATTACCTCTACTTCTATTCCGATTCGTATTTCCATTGGACCTGGGGTTCGAATGAGATCATATGATAAATTGCCCATTGTGACATTGAATGATGGTCCATCTGAAGAGATTGCAAATGTACCTGATTCTTCTGCTGAATCAATCTGAGTGCTGTTCAAAATTACACAATTGATTGAGAGAAGCAGGAAGACTACCAGACCTATGGAAATGGTTTTTGAAGTCTGGATTGTTCCTGCCAGCATTTCGACCAAATGTAATAGGACATGTTTTCTTTTATGGATTTCAATCAAACTTCCTAGCATCGCGATGATTCGTGTCGTTATTGGACCGCATCATATTGTTTATTCAATCCACTCATACTTTTGATGCCGATATATTGGAACTAGCACTAATGCAATAATTGGCGTGATTGGATACCACTCTGCAATCCACGGTGAAGGGATGACGAAAATCAAATGAACTAGGACCGACCAGAATGCGATTAGTAGAAGTCCGACTATCAAATTTAACATCATGTCCCTCTTCATGCGAAATTTCGGCCTAGCCAACATTTGGAGAAAGACAATGAATAGAATACCCCAGAATGGAAGTACTTCCGGAATGAATAGTCTCGGAGCAAGTATTGGATCGAAGGGATTACCATATAGAAAATAGGTGAGTATAGGCGAGTAATCTGGAGGACCAGGAATCACTGGTGACGGATCTCGCATTATCACGATTGGAAGGATGAGTGCAAGTATCAAGAAAATGAATGGAATTGACAGAATTCTATCAAAATTTAGTTGTTCGCTCATCTGACCAATCACAGCCCACTTCCGCAATTCAGATTAGGAAATCATTGTCATAATCATTTATGGAAATAGCGAGGAAGATGGAGAGTACTACTGACGCAGACACACAGTCAAGTGAAGCTCAGAAAGAGCAGGGATGGATAATGAGGAACTGGTGGTGGCTTCCTATAATCATCACGCTGATTATTCTGTTGATAGGAATGTATGGCATTGTTCTCCTCCTCTAACGTGATAGCACTGAGAAGAAGGACGTTCGATGTTGAAGGGCCGCTGCACCTTCTAATCCTGACTTCTTAATAACTACGACAATGTTTAAGAGAAAACTGAGAGTCGCAGGAAAATAAGCTGAGGTATCCAAGCCTGGTATGGAGCTGGATTGCTATAGGCAGCTATATGCAGTCCTGCAAACATCCAGTGTGCTATGCACTCGAGAGTTCAAATCTCTCCCTCAGCGCCACCTCTCAATTTTGACGATTTTATGCACATTATAGACAATAATCCAATTGCTGAGAGAACTAAACCCCAGGCAAGAGGATACGTGTAACATAGTTGCGGATGCTCTGCTGGATTGATCCAGAGCCCAAATGGAGAGAATAATTCCATCTGGGGCTGAAACCTAAGCTCAGCATCTGAAGAATGGATGATGATTTGCGTACCTCTATCTGCTACGATTGCAAACAATCCTGGATAGCCAGCCCAGTCAGTATAGCCACCCTCTTCATGTAGTGATACTGTATAGGTGCCATTCTGTGTGACAGTGACATTTGTGAATGACAAGGAATCAAATGCAGGCATGCTGCCAAATGTCAAATTAGACTCAAGTCTGATTGAATCACATTTGTGAAATCTCAAGGTTCCTTCCATTAGAACCTCTGCGCAATCAAACTCAAAGACCAAATCAGCAAGGTAGGACCCCGCTGGTGGAATGGTCAACTCGAATTCTATGAATGCGACTTCTATGGTCTCATTTTCACCATCAGATACATTGCTTACTCTTATGATTGCGTCAGATAAATGATCGATATCATCTGTAGTACTGACAAAGGTATCTGCTGATATCTCCACATCAGCATGTCCCATTGGAGGGTTCTGAGGATACAGTGTGTAATAGACACTACACCATAGTGCGGGTAGGAAGAGGAGAATCACTGCTATTGTAACAATTCCACTCCTTGTTCTCCAAGAACTCCAGTCAATGCGTGATTGAGAACCCACTGGAACCTTACCTCGAAAGCAGTAATTTGCATGCTATTGTCTAGCCAGTTCTAGTTAGTTCTATCTCTTGAACGAGTTCTCTTGCAGGCATCTTGGAGGACGCAAACCTAATACCGTTTCTTATGTAAGTATGCCACGAGAGTTATGATAGAAATAATCGCATTCGTTGCATTCTTTGGGACTGTCATGTTATGTGCAGCATGTTCCTTTGGAAAATCCCCACAGTCTGGCAGACCTGAGATTACCAGACCTACTGCAGAAAGTGTTGATGGATTTGGTGGTGCAAGGGGGTATGATTATTCCTATACCCCAACCCATCGGGCTGCAAAGCCCCCATTACCTGTGAGCTTGAGAACTGAACGTGAGAAAACAGAAACTCACAAGGCGTATTCAGAAAAGGAAGATGAAGAGCGACCGGATTGAAAAAGAAAAGTGGGCGAGAGTACTATTTTGAGTTCTCCCGCCCGTGTCCCGCTTTAGGTGACTGCCTCAAGCGCGACTTCTGAGGACTCGGTTTCTCTAGCAACGTGTTTTTCCGAGTCGTTCAGCATGATGTCTAGTTTGGCATGTAGGTCCCATTTGGATACTACAAGCACACCTAGAATTGATACTACTGCAAGTCCAATGGCTGCGCCAATCAATGGGGCGATGGTTGAGGCAGGATTCCGTAAGTGGTATTATACCCATAATCAAGGGTGTTCAAGGTGAAAAAAAATTGGTATTCTGTGGCTATACCTATGTGGCCTCAACCAGCAGGTGCCCATGGCCGAAATCGTCAAATTAGCGAATTACAGATCCCAGGTGCGATTACGTGATGGTTATGCCATCTGGCACCAAAGGTTCCACGGACAATTTAATGCACGCACCTGCCTGAAGGACCTCAGTGCCAGTACGCTATGCCGATTGGCCGAGCCGGGAGATGAGAGTGCCGACGCGTTGTACGGGATGATCATTGGTTTTCTCGGTTACGGACAAACCCTTTTCAATGCGCTCAATGCAAAGATTCAAAGCCGTGTCATCGATATCCATCTGTTTGTAGCCGATCACATCCGCTTTGAGATGATGGCGCGCCTTGAATGGTTGATGCAATACAAGGGAAATCAATACCCTTTTTTTGAGATGGTGCGTCGCTGGGAGCAAGTCAAAGCCTTCGATAAGCAAAACCCGCCGATGCTTTCAGAAAATCATCCTGATTACCCGCACTATGCAGAATTGATCCCGCGTGATCAGCAGGTGTTTATCCGCCGCTTGTTGCCGGCTGCCCTGGAAGCATTCAAAAAGGCAAACGGATCATGATGCGGGCCGCCGTG